>Ga0207684_10000042_pt1 | contig 262010 bp, 247 predicted proteins | sample KBSK5501metaG_FD_184342 | JGI IMG/M metagenome (GOLD analysis project Ga0207684, IMG submission 184342) | Corn, switchgrass and miscanthus rhizosphere microbial communities from Kellogg Biological Station, Michigan, USA - KBS K5-50-1 metaG... | ecosystem: Host-associated > Plants > Roots >... | reverse complement strand
GGGAACAGTGATGCAGCGGTGCACGAAGGCACTGAATCAATGCTGCAAGATTACAGGGAATCAAGGTCGCAGGGTTGCATTGCGGTAATTGGGCGGCGACACGTCGCGACGCGTGGTAACTCATAGGCAAAAAAAGGAATTCTTTTTGGTCTAACGATCAAGCTTACCGACCGCCGCCAGAAGCGGGCGCTGCCCGCGAATCCGACGTTCTAAAGGCCGGCGCATCGAAACTGAATCGCGGCACGGCGGTTCGGTGCAGCGCTCCTGTTAGGTCACATACATCATTCTCGTCGGCCCCACAATTGGAATACTCTGGGCAAGCTGACCAGCGTCCGGGAGTCCTCGGTGAACCGGGTCAAATCGTCAAGGGCTGACTGCAACTCCGGCTCGGTGACCAATTTCTCGTCCAGCAACGAGTCGGCGATATTGATGAGCGTCAACACCGCAATCTGCTTGCCCTCGCCCGAAGCGAACGTCGGCTGGACGACGTTGACCCTGACATCCCGCCACCCCGCGTCGAGTAACATTCCGTAGAGCTTAGGCCCAATGTCCGCGTCAGCTCCCTGCCGGGCCGCCGCGGCGCGGTAAAGGCGCACATACGCATCGAAACCTGCGCACGGCGGATGGCAAAAGTGGCCGCCGAAATCAACGTCTTCCACGACGGCAACGCCCCCCGGCCGAACCGCCCGAAGCATTTGGCGGAGCAATCGCGGCGGATCGGGCAGATGCGTGAGGAGAAATCGGCAATAGATGCAATCGTATTGAGATTCTTCGACCCAAGCCTGCACGTCCGACCTGCGAAACTGAACATTGGCCAACGCTAACCGGGTGGCGAGCTGCCGCGCCAAGTCGAGTTTGGTTTCATCCATGTCCTGCCCCACGACTTGCCCTGTGGGGCCGACTAAAGTAGCGAGTTGGAGGGCCACGTCTCCGCCGCCACAGCCCAGGTCGAGGCAGGTCATCCCCGGTGCGAGACCCGCCTCCTCCAACACGCGCGATGTGGTCGGCCACATCACACGCGCCAACACCTCCAGCCTTTTCTTTCCTTCAACGCCGCCGCGGATGATATAGCGCGCCATGTGCCTTGATGTGAGCTTGCCGCATCTAACATGTGATTATGCCGACAGTTTCGACGGTTATCCAGCGTATTAGCTAACCAAAGCCGCAACTGTGGCGCGTGCCTCACCGTTTCACGAAGCCGCAGGAGCCCGTCAGAGGAACAGGGGAACAGGGGAACAGTGATGCAGCGGTGCACGAAGGCACTGAATCAATGCTGCAAGATTACAGGGAATCAAGGTCGCAATGCATAATTCCCGTGCCTCTGCGCGCGGGCTGTAGCGCTTTAGGCTTGCCGTCAGAATTGTTGCTGTCACCCTACTCGGCGCAGACGCAGTCGGAAAATTGAAAGGAGACTAATATGGTTGGCCGAATCATCGCGTTTCTCTACGGCCTAATTTGTTACCTCATCTTCCTGGTCTCATTCTTGTATGCAATCGGTTTCGTCGGCAACGTTATCGTTCCGAAATCGATTGATTCGGGGCCAGCAGGGCCGCTCCCAAAAGCGCTCGTCATCAACGCTGTTTTACTGGGCCTTTTCGCTGTTCAGCACAGCGTGATGGCGCGGCAATGGTTCAAACGCGCCTGGACAAAAATCGTCCCCAAGCCGGTTGAGCGCAGCACCTACGTGCTGCTGGCCAGTTTGATTTTATTGCTGCTCTTTTGGAAATGGCACCCGATGAAAGGGATTGTTTGGGATGTGCACAATCCAAGCGGCCGCACCGTGCTGCAAGGTCTGTATTGGGTCGGATGGGGCGTTGTGCTTGTTTCAACTTTTCTCATCGATCACTTCGACCTCTTCGGGATGAAGCAAGTCTACAACTATTTGGTCGGCAAGCACGACGAGTGGCCCCCCTTCAAAACGCCGAGTTTGTACAAAATCGTGCGCCATCCGATTTATCTTGGATTCATCATCGCTTTTTGGGCCACGCCGCGAATGACGACAGGCCATCTGTTCTTCGCCGTAATGATCACAGCTTACATGCTGGTCGCGATCCAATTCGAGGAGCGCGATCTGATTCGTTTCCACGGCGACAGCTACCGCCGGTATCGCGAGCAAGTATCGATGCTGTCCCCGCTTCGTCTGCGCAAAAGATAGGTCGCTCAGTCGTTAAGAAAACGCGCACGAAAAAGCCTTGTTGCACGGGATCATTGAAACCTTTTGCGGTGGTAGCAGAGTAGCAATGGATCAGGGATTCAGGGGATTCAGGGATTCAATGTTGCAAGGGTTTCACGCAGAGCCCGGCTGCGCGAAGGCAATGAATCACGACTGCAAGATTACGTGGCATTCGAGTTATATGTCGCAGGGTCGCAGCGTAGCCGCGCGAAGTGCGGCACAATCCGCTTTAAATTTCCCTCTCCTCCCGCCAGCATGCCCGCCCGCGAAATGGCGCCACGCTGTGTATCTAGAGAAATGCTGGCTTACCGGTTATTAGTGACCAGTTGCGGCGCAGGCTTGGTCAATTCGACCTTTGCGTTCACTTTGTCGATCTTCGCGTCCTGCGCTTTCAATCGTTCGTTGACTGCCGCGAGTGCAGCTTCCAGTCTCCGAACTTTCTGATGCTCTTTGAGGAACTCGTTTAGCAACATCGCGTTCACAGCTTCGTCGCGGACGGCATAAACTTTCCCCTTCGCGTCGCGCACGACCAGATCCTGGGCGCGCCGAAAGAAGCTTCGCCTCCAGATTTAAGCTTCTTTTTGGGCCCGATTATGCTTACGCTCCGAGCGTGACTAACGAGCGCGCGGGCGATGTCGCGGGCGCGACGTCGCGTGAGTTCGCCAGCGGACAAAAAGTCTTTGGCCGCTACACGCTGGTCAAAATCCTAGGCCAAGGAGGAATGGGAATTGTCTGGCTGGCGCGCGACGAGGAATTGGAGCGGGATGTCGCGCTGAAATTTCTTCCCGATTTAATCATTCACGATCGCGCCGTGCTCAATGAGCTCAAGCGTGAAACGCGGCGTAGCCTCGATCTGACTCATAAGAACATCGTGCGCATCTATGATTTTGTGCACGACGAACGCTCCGCCTGCATTTCGATGGAGTACATCGACGGAGAACCGCTTTCGAATTTACGTGCCGAAAGAGAGCGGAAGGTTTTTGAGCCAGATATCCCTCGTAAAATCTATGAAAACTTCTCGTTGGTTTAATCGTCAAACCTTTACTTTATCACCGCTGCGCATCGCGTTCGCGGGAGAGCTTGTCTCCGCGGCGGCAGCACTGGCCTTCGTCGCGATCCACCCATTGTCGTGACCGTCAGTGTTTTGATTAAGCGCTAAAGCTCCGTCAGCCGTGTTGTCTCCGTTCATGTTGGCGAGTGCTTGAGAACCGGTCGCGGTGTTGAAGTTGCCGCCTGGTGTTGCTAAAGAGCGCTTCAAAACCGGCGGCCGTGTTGTCGGTGCCGGTTCTGTTGCTGAAGAGCGCCTCAAAACTGCTGGCCGTGTTGCTGTTGCCCGTTGTATTCCCGAAGAGAGCACTATTGCCCGTGGGCAGTGCTGTTGTTGTCGGTTGTGTTAGAAAAGAGCGCGCTATAACCCATGGCCGTGTTGGCCGTCGCGCTACGGCAGCGGTTATATGCGATTAGTAGCTTTGTAAGAAGACGTCGGGCTGGTTCTCAGTCACCCCTGCCGAGGTCGTGACGACATTGCGGTTATCACCCCATGTCACGAACCGGGTGGTTCCATTCGAGGTGATGTTGTTGTAGTCGCCCATGTAGCAGTTGGAGATGATCGGATCCTGTTGCGGGTTGGTCTGCACAATCGGGAAAGCCACCGTGCTGAGCTTTACCTCGCCTGTCGGCGACGGGCCCGCTGTGGGCGTGGCCAAGCTCAGGTCTTCCTTGTTGGTCTGGATCAGGTCGACAGGGGTGCCAGGCACCCGCTCATACCACATGGCATGCAGCCCGGTGCTATCGGCCGTGATCCAGGGCTGGAAGCGATCGTTCATAATCGCTGTGTTGGGACTGGCACTGATCCGCTGTCGCGTACTCCACGTCTTGTTGCCATCTCGCGAGAAGCTCAGGAAGATCCTGGTGGCGTTGGTATTGCCCCCACCCACGCCGTTGGGACGGTCGTTCCAGACAGCGTAGAGGACGCCGTTCTGGTCGATGGTCGTATTCGGCCCCTCGAAGTTGCGGGCGTCGTGCCCCATCTCCGTCTCGATGACCTCCCGCAGGTCCTGCGGGTTGTTGCAGGCCACGATCTTGTCACCGGACCCCTTGACCGGCGCAATGGTGGTGATGCCCAGCACCGTTCCGCTGGCCACGTCGAACGTCGCCATCCGTTCATTAGCGGCAGTGATGTTGGCGTTTGTGCAACCCTCGGGGACGCTCTCCTCCCACGAGACGAATAGGGTGCCTCCGTGCGGAACGGGGTTCGAAAACTGGGCACAGGCCAGTGAGCCCGAGACCATAGTAGTCCGCCAGTGCACGCCGTCTGTGGAGTCGGTTAGCATGATGGGGCTCTGGGGAGCACGCGAGAAGAACGTCCAGGTGATGTAGAAGTGCAGCTGGCCGTTCCCGTCGGGAGCCACGGCCAGGTACTCCTTGTCGGCGAAGAAGAGCTCCCCGCTACCGACGTCGACCGGGACTGAGACCAACTGGAAGGTGTTGGTTCCGGCCGGCATCTTGTAGAAGCTGATCAGGGAATGCGCACCCAGACCATCCGAGCTGAGGGCCAAGCTCGCAAAGTAGAAGTTACCCGAGGCATCGTGCGCCACCGCTGGATCTCCGATCGGTTGAACGGTGGGCTTCCAAGGCAGATCGCCCTTGTCGGTGAAGGTCGCCCCGGTGTTGGTGGAAACCGAGTACCCGCTGAGGTTGAGAGCCGGGATACAGCAGACCAGCGAATCGTTGAACCCTACCACCACCTTGTCGCTGGAAGCCGCCACGCTGGTCTCGCTCTGCGTGTTCTGCGGTGATGCGTCGTCCTCGGCTAAGCAGTTCACTTGCACATTGCCGGTGGCGCTTGGTTCGGCGGGGCACGGGCTGCCCTGATGCGATGGCCCCGAGGGGGCGCTCAAGCTGCCGTTCAGGACCCTGATGACGAGGTCCCCAGCCGCATCGATGCGGGGATTTCCGGCCCAGTCGGGACGATTCTTGGGGGAAGAACCGTTGAGAACCTGATTGACCTCAACATTGGGGCCGGTCACCGTTGCGAACAACGCCATCGTTGCTGCCGCGAAGACCAGCACGCCCGCGGACGCGATGCGCAGCGGCGATAAAATAGAGTTTTGACGCTTAGACCAGCGAGGAGTTTTCATAGATTTTGTAAGGAGTAAGATGTTCTTGACGTTGAGTGCCGTCAGGCTGTCCGAACAAAATCAAGGAGTCAAGACCATTCTTCTGATTGTTGGTAACGAGTTTGTTACCAAAAATCCTTGGCCCAAAAATCGCGGGTCAACGATACGATCTTGATGCTGCAACGCGTGTGGCAGCGGACGGTGCCAGCCACGCCAAGCTTCCGATTAGCCTAACTAGTATCCCGAGGAGTGGCCTAACCGAATGCTGACATCCACCCTGACCTAACGAATGCCTGTGCCCGTATCCATAATCGACGTGGACAGTCTGAGGCGAGACAATAGTGAACGGATGCGGTTGCGCTCAGACATAGCCCAAGGGCGCGACCTTACACATCCAAGAAATCTTGCACATTAAGAATATAAGCGCCGTCCAACCAACAAAGATCGACGATCTTCCCGGCGATTGCGCTAGACCCACTGTCATGAGCAATCGTCGGTGAATCCGCCTTCAATCGGTAGCCGTTAACCTCATAGCTCCGATATAGCCGTATCCACCGTAGCGGTATGGGTAGTGGGGTACAGGTTATAGAACAACGGTAAAGAACGGGGGACCGAAGAATGGAAAACCGAAAAACGGACTAACGAAGAACGGAGTAACAAAGAACGAAGTATCGATGAACGGAGAACCGAAGAACGGACTAACGAAAAACGGAGAGAACGGAAAACCGAAGTTAGCGAAAATAATGATGTCATTGAAACGGTCGAAGCGACGAAATCCATCGTCTCGATCAAAGTCACCTTCGTCGAAACGGTTGAAGGAACGAGACCGATCATCCCGATTGAAAGCGCCGGCGCGGGAACGTTGAACGGCGGAGGCGGAGCTTAGCATAGGATCGCGGTGCACCGGCACTCGTGCTTTCGAACCTAGCATGCGGTCGCGATGCATCGGCGTCCGGGCTGTAGGACCCAGCATTGCAGTGCGCTGCATCGGCATTCGGGCTGTTGGACCCAACATGGGAGCGCGCTGCATCGGCATCCGTGCTGTCGGACCTAGCATAGGAGCGCGGTGCACCGGCATCCGCGCTGTCGAAGCACGGTGCCCCATCATCTGCGCCGTCGCAGTCGAGACCGCGAAAACGCACGGTACCACGCAACTGAGGAGAATGAGTTTTTTGCAGTTCATAAATTTATGGGTTTCTAAAAATTAAACGCGCCGGGATTCGAAAAGGTTTCGTCCCTGCCGCATCGGAAAGGTAACGCCGTTGTTACTTTTTGCTGAAAATGGGAGTGCGTGACAAATCGCGTGCGATACACAGGTTTCTGAGGTGGCGGACCAGCAAGAGCCGCTACCGAAATGGTCATTCCCGCTCCCAGCAACGCCTCGACGCCCGGACTGTCCGAACGAATGGCCGGGGGGCGCAGGTAACAGTGAATTCACCGGAACCGGATGTGGATGCGATTCGTCCGTCCAACCTATCACCAGTTGCGGGCTGTGTGCGTGGAATCATTCTCGACATCGACAAAAAGTCCGAGATCGACACAACATGCAGCGCAGCTTGAAAGCGTCTAAATCAACGCTTTCATAAGGTTGTCCGCTACTTTGACTTTTGACCCATCCAACACCGTCCGGCGCGCGTTCATAAAGACTCGCTGGACGCTAGAAACGGCATTGTGGCACGTGCTGGTGACCGAGTCAGTGACGCGGTCGAGTATCTACTGGGAAATGAGGAAGAAAATCAAAGACGAATTCACGGATCTACCGGTTTCGCGTCAACGCAAATATCTCCGCTAAATCAAGCTATTATAAGGCTGCGCCGGGCGGAGTTGCTATCATGCGGCGCACAACTCCGCCCCGACTGTCCGATTCCGCGCGCGCGCGCGCGAGGGATGGCGGGCGGAATGGTTTGCTAGCATTCGGTGTCTTGCCTTGTGACGCCATGACACCCTTTTGGACACTTATTTAGAAAAAGGAGAGTAAAGGGGGGCCAGTATAATGATTACAAATCCCGGAAAAGGCCGTCATGGCGTCATGCTCCAGCATTCCCTCACTCGGCACTGAGAAAATGTGGAGAGCCCCGGGATGATTGAAGCTGCCCTGCGACACTGCGACCCTGCGCAACGATAACGCTTCTCCTGTGCTGCCCGGCGACCTTGGCTACAGTGCTCCAAGGCTTCAGGGGAAGCAGTGGACGCATCCCACGCGAGATGGGTGCGGAAAAACTTCCGCGCCTGTTCAAAGCGTAACAATCAATGCCCGCGCCGCCCCGTGCGCTACTGAGTGATGGCGTTTACCGTTCCTGGGTTAAGGGAAGATTGTGATCTGGCCGTTGCTACTGTTGTAAGTTCCAATGCGCACCCAATTGTCACTGCGAACAGACCAGAAATCGAAATCACCATTGGCCCGGTCACCGGCCGAATTGAGCGCCAGCGATCCGGTTATTCCCGAATACGCGTCTGCCTCACTCACGAATGCGGCCTTGAAAGCGGCGAAGTTTTTCAGATCGCCAACATCTTCCAGGGCACGCTGGATGACAAAGAGCACATCGTAAGTAGATAGCGCAAACGCATCTGGCTCGATTCCGGTACGGGCTTCGATCTCGTTGGCGATTGGCTGCCACTCGCTTTGCAGCGAGTCCGGCAGGCCGAAGGTTGGATTTGGGTAATCTACGGTCTCCGCGAAAGCCGCAGCATCCGCATCACTGGTCAGCGCAGCGGAAAGCGCAACGCCGTCACTGCCGTACCACTTCGTTGTCGAAAGCGGGGCACCCAAAGAATGCGCCGCATGAAAGATGTCCACGACTTCATCGAATGCAGCCAAATAAACTGCGATCGTAGAAGGAGCAAAGCCGCCGGGGCTGATCAAACTCTGAATTTGCGACGCGACAGTAGTCGTCGCCGCAGAAAAGTCAGTCGTTGTTGGTTCGTATTGAAAACCTGAAGCCACGGTGCCGCCAAGTGCTTCGAATTGTGCTTCAACCGAATCGTGCAGACCGCTGTTCCCTGCATCGTTTCGCCACAGCGGGACGATCGCTTGAATTCCGTCGTGCTGCATCAATGCGACGATCGCCTTAGCTTCGAGCCTGTCGTCTGGGCAAAGACGAAAGATGTTGTCTCCGGCAATGGAAAGCGAGGAGGCAGTGCTGCCCTGGCTAATGACGAGAATGTTATGCGCGTCGGCAAAAGGTTTGATCATCCTGACCTCGGAACTGGTTTGCGGCCCGATGATGATTTGGACGCCGCGCTTGGCGAGGTCCTGGATCGCTGCGAGCGCCTTTGCAGGATCGTGCTGAGTATCGCGTACAAAGAAATGGAAACGATATCCGCCGTGCTGGCTAATCGCGTCTGCTTCGATCTGTTCTTCGGCAATCTGCAGCGCTGCAACCGTGTCTATCCCGAGAGTAAACCCGGATCCAGTCAGCGTAGCGAGCACGCCAATCTTGAACGCCCGCTGAGAATGCAGTTGAGCAGATTGATCCCCGCCTGCACGACCAACAAAAGCGAGGACGAGCCCACAGACGATGACACGGAAGACTAGGCGAATTTTCATAAAGCGCCCGACAATCTCCGGATCAGCGAGGCTGTCAAGAACCATCAATGTCTGATATCGGGTTTGAAGGTTGAAAGTTGGATGTTGAGCGTTGAGCGTCCTTTCCTAATCCGACGGACTGGGGATCTCTTCTCACAAACCTCGAAAATTTTCACTGTGTCCGAGTTGACGCGACAGATTCGCGGCACACTCGAGACAAAATTCGGCGGGGTGTGGGTCCAGGGCGAAATCTCCAATTACAAACTGCATCCGAGCGGTCACCAATACTTTACACTTAGAGACCGGCGTGCGCAGATCGCGTGCGTGATCTGGCGCGACACCATCGCGCCGCCGAGACAGCCCCTTGTTGACGGAACCCAGGTGCAGGTCTACGGCACCGTCACAGTTTTTGAGGCGCGCGGACAATATCAGCTCAATGTTCAAATCCTTCAGCCGCGCGGAATCGGCCTGCTACCCGACAACACGATTTCAAGATCTCAGCGCGACAGGGGTTTAGGGCTTCAGGGTGTCCATTTGATGGCGAGATGTTCAAACGCGATTCGGCGCTCAACCTCATCGTCTTATTTGTCGGCCGCTTTCAATTCCGAGGCGGCGAGTTTTTGGAAGCGCGGATCATTCCGAAGTGGATTGAACATTGGATCGAGACGGAGCAGGGAGCAAGCGGCCGAAGTTGTCCGAAAAGTTTTCGCTCTATTGTTTCGGCGCGAGCGACTGAACGATTTTCTCAAAGCGCGGATCGCCACGAAGCGGGTCCCAGAAGGGCAGCAGTTTTAGGGCGCCGTAACTCAGCACCTGCGCCGCGGCGGGAGCACGCAGTCCAGTTTCCAGTTGCTCCAATGCTAACTCCTTCTCGCCCGCCCACGCCGCCGTGATGGCGAAATATTGAAGAACGTTACTGCCGTTGTAGACGTCTTTTTCCAGCGGCGTGAGCGCGATCGCACGGCGGCCTTCTTCCAAAGCCAGCTCTTTGCGTCCCAAGCCGGCGTCTATCATGGCGAGGATGCAGAGCGCCGGCCCGTAGTCGGGCTGCGCTTGCACAGTTTTTTCCTGCTGCGTGCGAGCCGCTTCAAAAGCATCGTGGGCGCGTGCCTCGTCTTTGGTCATCCGCGCCAGCAACCCTTCGCCAAAGCTGCGGCTCAACTGGATCGTGCCTTCGCCCCAAGAGGCATTGTCGCCCAGCGCGACGAGCGCGCGTTCGGCCGCAGCCGCATCGCGTTCAGCCAGCGCACACTGGAACCAGGTATCCGCTGCGGGAGCAATGGCGCTCGGTCCTTGCGCCAAAATTGAATCAATCGTCTGGTGGAGCGGCCGAGGGTCCGCTTTCCAGAAGAGATAAAATTGTGCTCGCGCGGCGCGCGTTTCGACGTTGTCGGGCACGATTCCGAGCGCCCGATCCATCGCAGCAATCGCCTCGGCATAACGCCCCAGCAATTGATAACTGATCGCGATCTGTTGCAGAGTATAAAGGTTACGCGGGTCAAGCTCCGCCGCGCGTTGTAGATTGCGCAGCCCTTCCTCCTGTTGGCCGCGCCGACGCAAAATGTAGCCGATTAGTTCGAAGATACGCGGATCATTCGGTAAAACTCGGCGCACCCTCTCCAATTCGGCCAACGCGCCGGCATAGTCGCGCCGCCCAAAATAAAGATATTGCGCGCGCGCCAAATGCGTTTCGCCGGCATCCGGCCGCAGCCGTGTAGCGGCTTGGACAGCAGCTTCAGCCAGCGCGAGCCGGGCCGGAGTATGATCAGAGCCTCGCGTTGCATAGAGCTGTTCGTGCGCGTAGGCCAACTGGCAGTAAGCGTCGAAAAATGAGGAGTCGCGCTTTACCGCTTCATCAAGTAGCTCGATTGCCTTGCGCACGTCTGGCTCGCTAGTCGCGCTGAAACCTGCCGTGAGGAGAAGTGACTTCGCCCGACTGTAAAGGTCGAATGCCGCCAGATCAGTAGTGGGCGGTTGTTCGATCGCTTTCTTCTCGGTGGGCGAAAGCTTCGCTTGCAACTGGTCGGCAATGGCTTTGGCGATCTCGCTTTGAATGGCAAAGACATCGGCCAGGTCGCGATCGTAGGTCTGGGCCCAGAGATGCGCATCGTTGCGGGCGTCGATTAATTGCGCATTCACCCGAATCTTGTTGGCGGCACGTTGCACGCTGCCTTCCACCACATGCGCGACGCCTAACTCCTCGCCAATCTTGCGGAGATTACGCGCAAGTCCGCTCTTATACTGCATCACCGAGGTGCGGCTGATGACTTTCAGGTCCGCAATCTTTGACAGGTCGGTTAGAATTTCATCCTGCACGCCATCAGCAAAGAAGGCGTTTGCTTTCTCCTCGCTCAGGTTTTCAAAGGGTAATACGGCGATCGATTTTTCTGGAATGGCGGGCGATGCCGGCACGGCGGAAGAAGGCGGCGCTTTCGAGCTAGACCGATGGGAGAAAATGTAAGATCCCGCGGCGGCAGCAACCGCAACGATGATTGCGGCGGCGATCCATGCGCGTGATCGTCGAGGGGGCTTCGCTTCGGATGCCCGAGTCGCCGGCACGGTTTGCGTCTCTTTCGTCTGCCAGAATTTCTCCGGCGCTTCCGGGTTCCCGACTTCTTCCGTGTAGAGATTGACCACGTGGACTCGTACATCATGCTTTACTTCGACTTCGCCCAGATCGTGCAAATGCGGACGCCACTGGCGATATTGTTCAAGATCGTCAGCCACATGCTTGGACAGAAGAATGTGCCCGGCGTCCCCGCAATCCATCACTCGCTGCGCCAAGTTGATTCCCGCACCCGCTACGTTCGAGCGATCGTTAACATCGGTTATACCGCTCACCGGCCCGCTGTGGATTCCCATGCGCACCTGCAGTTCCGGATGGCTCTGCAGCGCCTTGCTAATTTGCAACGCGCAGGAAACTGGTGCGTCAGGCGTGGTCGCAAAAACCAGTGCCATTCCATCGCCGGTTGGCAGGCGCGTCAGTTTACCAGCAGCGTCGGCTGCGCGGAAGGAATCAGTTTCCCGAACAACCTCGTTGAGTGCATGCAAATAATCGCGTTGCTCGTCGATTAGGAGCTTGGAATAGCCGACGATGTCTACGAACAAGACATGCGCGATTTCGAGTCGAATCTCCTTTTTAGCCTCGGCGGACATCCCCTGAAGTTACGCGAAAACAAAGCAATTGATAATTCCGCTTCCGGCCGACGCTAGCAGCCGCGATACGCAGTCCGTTCCGCGTCGGCTTACCGGCAAAGCTCACCGGTCAAAGCGACGAAAGTAAGCAACCGGCATCTGGTAACGCAAGCGAGACGCCGCTGGACGAACATTCAGCAGCCGTTATGTTCAGAGGAACATTATGCGTGTCGCACGCCTTCAAGAAGCATTGGACCGGCTGACTGCGGCGATACGGGACGTTGAAACTGAACTGGCCGCGATGAAAGCCGAGCACGACCCGCTCGCGTCGCACATCTTTTTTTCGCGCCGCGAATATCGAAACACCGATGACTTAAAGAGCGGGAAGCGTCGCGAGATGAACGCTCGGCTGAGTTTCAACACCGCCTGCGAGCTTGGCTTTCGCGGGAGCCTCGACGAATGGGAGCGGCTGATGGGAGCGGTTGCGAGGCGGTGAACGATTGCGGTTGGAAGTCGGGGGGATTCTCATTAGGTCTGGGGTCGGCGCGTCGGGTAATTCAGCGCGATGATTGCCATAAGCGGCGCTAACTTTAGCCTCTCGGCATGAGCGAAAAAGAGCGCCCAGAACAGGGCGCGAGGGCGAAAACCGAGCTGGTTGGCTTTCTACCTTCCGGGGCCAGAAAACGCGCTGGCGGGGCAGATAGAAGCCTTAAACGCGCTCGCGGTTGCGTGATATGTTAGATCAAGATGCAAACGCAGCCGAATGATCCGCGCTTCCAAAAACTCTGCGAAGAGAAACCAAAGTGAATTCGCACAACTTTTTCACTGAGCTGAAGCGACGCAACGTCTACAAAGTTGCGGTCGCTTATGCGGTCGTTGCGTGGCTGCTGGTTCAGGTTGCGACTCAAGTCTTTCCGTTCCTCGAAATTCCAAACTGGGTCGTAAGACTCGTTATCGCGCTGGTCGTCATTGGATTTCCGGTCGCTGTGGTGATCGCTTGGGCTTTTGAAGCAACACCGGAAGGAATCAAGCGAACGGAGATCGCCGATGCGATGCCGGCGACGGCTACCCAGAAAAAGTACGCGTGGATCTACATCGTTGTTATCTGCGGCACGATCTCAGTGATTTTGTTTTTCTTGGGGCGGTACACAGCGGGAAGCAAAGCGACTGCATCGTTTAATGATATTTCGAACAAATCGATCGCCGTCCTGCCGTTCGAAAACCTCAGTGAGGAGAAAGGAAATGCCTATTTCGCCGAGGGTATCCAGGATGAGATCCTGACGCGGCTTGCCAAGATTGCTGACTTGAAAGTCATCTCGCGGACTTCGACTCAGCATTTCAAGAGTTCGCCGGAAAATTTGCCACAGATCGCCAAGCAGCTTGGTGTTGCAAACATCCTCGAGGGCAGCGTGCAGAGAGTGGCTGATCAAGTCCGGGTCAATGTACAGCTGATTAACGCCACGACCGATGCGCACTTATGGGCCGAGAGCTTTGATCGCCAACTCACTGACATCTTCCGTATCGAAAGTGAGATTGCGAAAACGATTGCCGATACGTTGCAAGCGAAGCTTACTGGTTCGGAGAAGCGGGCGATCGCTGCGCAACCGACGGAAAACACCGAGGCTCACGAGTTCTACCTCAAAGGTAGATATTTTTGGAACAAGCGGACCGCTAAGGATTTCAAAACCGCGATCAGTTACTTTCAGCAGGCGATCGACAAAGATCCGAAGTACGCGCTTGCTTATGCGGGTCTAGCCGATTCTTACGGGCTTCTCTCCGGCTGGGGTGCGGGGAGTCCACAAGAGTCTTTTCCGCCGGCAAAAACAGCTGCGAAAAAGGCGCTCGCACTCGACGACACGCTGGCTGAAGCGCACGCTTCCTTGGCGAAAATTCTTTTCGCATACGATCTCGACTTCGATGGATCGATCAGGGAATTTCGGCAGGCTATTGAGCTGGATCCAAACTACGCGATGGCGCATCATTGGTACGGCAATGGGCCGCTCGCGCAGTCGGGCCAGTTCGATGAGGCGATCGCCGAATGCAAGCGGGCCGTCGAGCTTGATCCCTTGTCACTTATCAACAACACAGATCTCGGCACCACTTACTACTTCGCGCGCCGTTATGACCAAGCCATCGAGCAGCTGCGCAAAACGTTGGAAATGGACCCTGGTTTTTACTACGCGCAGTATAGCCTTGGTCAGGCCATTGAGCTCAAAGGCGACATTGTCGGCGCGATGGCCGAATACCAGAAGGCGCAAGCGTTAAACGATGATCCTCAGGTGCTCGCGTTGCTCGGCCACGCTTATGCCTCCTCGGGCAATAAGACCGAGGCATTGAAAATACTTGACCAACTGAAGGAGCTATCCAAACAGCGATATGTTTCAGCGTATAACTTTGCTATTGTTTATCTCGGACTTGGCGACAAAGAGGAGGCGCTTCGCTGGCTCCAAAAAAGTTATCAAGATCGAGCCGGCTTTGACATTGCTGCTATTAAAGTTGACCCCTTTCTCGACCCACTACGCGGCGATTCGCGTTTCGAGGCACTCGCTGACAAAATTGTTCCGCGTGGCGGCAAGTAACTCGCTGTGCAGCCGGAAAACTTCTTCGCCGAACTGAAGCGGTGCGAGATTTACAAGGTTGCGATTCGCCTACGCGTCTGTTGAATGGCTCCTGATACAAATCCGCAAAATTGGTTGATCAAAGGAGTCTTTGTCCGGCGCGTTAGCCGAGCGCTCTCCAGGTAAAACAAAGTCCGGCCGAGCTTATTGTTCAAGGATTTGTGCAAGAATGAAGGCTTCGGTCGCAGACTTATCAGTTGCGTGCACGAGGCCTCAGTGAACAGCGTTTCGAGTCGTCAACCGCACCGCAAGCGGGGCGCTAGGCTCACTTGCCGCCCAAGACAAATCGCGCCGATATTTTCCTTGTCGGCCCACCAAGCGTAGGAGGCTCTCGTGACGTATTGCAAGAAGCGAAGTTTGCCCGGCGAGTAAATTCTTACTATTACCATGATCGCCCTCTCGGGCTTCATGGCTACCACCGTGCGGGCACAAAGCCCCCACTTCATCAAAGGGACCCACCGCCAGTCTGGACACGAAAACAGGCGAGTAACTGTGTAACGTTTAAAGAAGCGGGCTTAGGAAGCACGCCAGTTACCTACACGTTCGCGGCCAGCACGGGCACGACCTTCACATATCAATGCTTCACTAGCAGCGGCAACAACCCTCAGGGATCGCCAAACAGCGTAAGCGGTTCAACTGACAAGACCGTTACGACCATAACTCCCCACAATGGCACAATTAGCGCTACCATCTGCCTAATTCCAGAGCAAGACGGTGCGGATTGTAACGGCCAAGGGCTGGTGCTAAAGCTGATCGCGGTCGACTACGACGGCGTCACTTTTAGCGATGGGGTAGGGAACACTGTTAACATACCGGACGCGTGTTCGGGAAGCGGTTGCCCTTAAGGTCGAGGCCGTGAGGCGTGGATTGCGCCGCGCGCGATAGCTAGACGTGGCCAGCGCACTATCATGTAGGGCGCACTGGCGATTCGGGATCCGGGCAGGTCGGTCGTTCGCAACGGTCGCCTGCCCCCCGAGCGACAGAGTAGTCACCCGGTCGGCGATGGCGGCAAGTTTTGCCAGGGCGATTGCTATATCGGGTTTGGTTGAACAACAGCGTCGTTGCGCCTTCTGAGCCGCATGCCGCAAAGGTTGAAGGTGCCTGCGCCTTACGAATCGACGACGCGCTAACGCCATCCTTGCTATGCCTAATCCTTGGCCCGATGACGGTGAGCACGCTTACGAATGAGCAAGCAAATTCCGTCGCAATTCGCCGTCGGCGCGCGCGTGAGGATAGTGCGCGTGACATTTCCGGACTCGCGATCTCACGCGGAATTTGTCGGCAAAACCGGCAGCGTGCAAACGCATGTGCCCTCGGTTAGCGCCGTCATAGTATCGCTCGACGACGGTTCGACGCGGGTTTGCTCTCCCGAAAATCTTGAACTGATCGAACGAGAGTGAGTCGCTCGCCTAACGGTTCGCCACGCGAAAAGTCCGGTTGGCGGAATCCGCCTCGGCTCGCTTTAGCACCCATACGACTTTGGACACCGCGTTGCTTCGGTATTGGGCTATGAAGATGCATTATCGCCCTGCGGCGTCGCCTAACGAATCCAAAGTGCAGGGCATCAGGGGTGCAAAAGAGCAGGGCGAAAGGGTCCTAAGTACTTCGCCTAGGGTAATTTTGTGCCAACTTTCGACTGCACGAGGTTCACATCGGTGCTGTTGATCAACCCATCGAGGGTCACGTCCTCGCGAAAATCGGTTCCGTTTACCGTCTGACCCACCTTCGACTCGGTCAGAGTCACGTCGTTAGAAGTGACCGAGCCGTTGTTGTCGGTGTCCCCAAGCAGCACCCCCATGGGGACGATCACGTCGTTAGTGTTGGTGCCATCGCTTACAGCAGAAAGCGTAATGGCAATTCTTTGAGCGTTGGACACTCCGGTCAGGTTAACAGTCACTAGATGGCCACCCACGCCCGAGCTACTCACGCTCGCGGTGGCACCGGGCGCCTTCGGATCGGGGGTGACGCTTACGCTTCCTACCGTCACCGCAGTCGGGAAAGTCAGGATGACCGCGAAAACATGAGAAGAACCACCTTTGCGGCATTCCACTCCAACTTTAGTGCCGGTAAGCGGAAGGTTAATATTAAAGCTGCCTGCCGTCCCATGGGTCTTGCGCGAGACAGCGCTGATGTGGGCCCCCAATTCAAAGGCGCCGATGTCGGTGCCGTCGCCGCCGCTGGCATTGGCGATAGATTCATTGATCGTGCGCACATAACCCACTCCGCGTTGGTCGGTAGTTAAGGTACCCGTCAGACCGTTGCTCGTGCCCTTGTCAATCGCCGGACTGCCAGATAGTAAGGCCATGGTATAAGTAGGTCCGCCATTATTTTGCAATGGCCCTAGCTTCGGTTTGACGGGCGAGGCGCTCGTCCCAACGATGTCGTTGTTGCCATTCGGGTTTCCGGCGGGAAAACTCGCGGCGGCCCCGTCGTTCTTGCCGATCAAATTGAAGCCCTGTGAAGTGAATGAGCCAGAGACATCATCTGTGGAGTTGTTGGCGATGATCGTGCTTTTTACAAAAACGTCAGAGTCTCCCTTGTAAATACCGCCGCCAGTGTTCCCGCTGATCGTGCTGTTGGTAATGTTCACTTTGGGGCCGCCAAATGCGCCATTTGTAAAGATGGCACCACCACCACTATTACTAGAGTTACCGCTGAACGTGCTGTTAGTAATGTTCATTGTGCCGGAGTTGCCAAAGCTGCCGGAGGAGTTGAATATCCCGCCGCCTCCACCAGTAGCAACGACGATGCCGGGAGCGACATTAGCAGAGTTATTGCTGAACGTGCTCCTGATGACGTTTAATTTGCCGTCAACATTATTGAAAATGCCGCCGCCATCGCCAAAAGATTGGTCGCCACTCGTTCTGAGCGCCTGGTTATTAATCAGCGTGCTGTTGGTGACAGTTACTGTTCCCGAGAAGTTAAAAATGCCGCCGCCAGCAGGAATTTGGCTGGGGCCGCTAGCAGAATTGCCGCTGAGCGTGCTGTTCGTGACATTCACCGTGCCGCTGCTGCTGTTGGAAATGCCGCCGCCATTGTCGGCAGAATTACCGCTGAGCGTACAATTGGTGACGTTGACCGTGCCGGTACTTGCGTTTTGAATGCCACCACCGTTGGCGCCAATATCCCCTCCTGACATCGTGAGGTTTGAAAAGCTCACTGTACCCGAGGTGGTCACGTTGAAGATACGCAGGCCCGAGATGTTGTTTAGAACGATCAACTTGCCCGCTCCAGGGCCACTGATGGTGACAGGGACGCTCAGATCAGGCAGCGCGCTCGCCGGAGTAATGGTGCAAACACCTCCAGAGCAACCAGGATCCGACCCAGGGATGCTGAAGAAGATACCGTCTCCACCATTGTTTCGTGCGTTAACCAACTCAATGGCCGCCCGCAAGGTGCATACTCCATTTCCAATTACCGTCTCGCACTGGTTATCCGGGGTAGCTTCACCCTGATCACCCGTGCTATTGACGAGAAATGCAGTTCCAAAAGCCAGCGCCTGCGTCTCACCACGGACCGGGGCGGAGGGCGCCAAGCCCGCTGCAAACACCAAGGCTATTCCAATCACAGATCTGAATAAGTTCATAGTAGTTGTTTCTTTTCTCTTGGTGTTGAACCTGCTATCGCTAGCTCTGAAAAAGGGGAAGAAACGCCAGAGAGAGGGGCTTTCTTGCCCACCCCGGATTCAGATCGTTTAACGGCGGAGAGCGTGTCAGAAGTCCCGCCAGTGTGTCAATATGAAAATTATAAACTTAACGACACCAGTCCGGGAGGCTCCTTCAATCCATTTTGCAGGCTGACGACCACCTGGCTGGTGTTATCCCGCCGTCACATTTTTCTGTTAGCCTCGTTGAACGCAATCGTACGCTCGACCGCACCATTTGGATCGAGAATCCAAATTTCGCCTGAGCGAAAGCGTGCGCGGTTCTGCGCGTAACCGATTGCGTCTTCTTTCGTCAAGAACACCGGGCTGGACGCCTGGCGCTTCGTACACCTGCCAGCCGTTTCGGAATGGCCTGATTTCGATAATCGTCGCCTCCGCGCCATTTTCTCGCTACGACAAAAGGTACCGAAACTCTGAGGCTTTCCCGTTTGGACGCTGATCGCCAACACGAACAATCTTAATCACGCCGAGCCGTTCGAGGGCGCGTCTGATGTCACCTGCTGCTTGATAGCTCATGCCGGAAAAGGCTTTCGCGGCATCGCGGCAACTCAGAAAATATGTATTGCCCCGGGATCGGCGGGACATTTCTCGGTGCATCGCCGCCTGTCTGCGCCAACTCTCAGGAGCGTCCGGCATTCCTGGTATCACCGGCAGCTCAGAAGGTGAAAGGTTCACAACGGCTTCGAGAGCCTTCGTGTTCGTTTCACCCTCCCCTGTCGGTACACGGACTTTTCTAAGCTCTGCAAAGAACTTTGCGAGATAAACGTCGCATGTCTTTGCGGCATCGAGAAACGGTCGAGACAGCCGATACCACTCGTCGAACGCTGGCATCAGGTCGGCGACCTGCAGTTCGCGGCCAATTCTTTTCTCTATCGCCCTCACGTCACGCGCTAGCTTGAACCGTCTTTTCCTCGCAGTGTTCGATTCTGTGCAAGCGTTCTGCGCCGCCAAGCGTCTAAGCTCTTCTTCTAGTCCTTGTCCGTTGGACACAGGATACACATGAAGCCCAGGAGACTCAGGAGACTCAAGAGAACCAGGAGACCTAGGAGACTCAGGATATTCATGAGATTTAGGAGGAACACGGGGAGGAAAACCGGCCATGTCTAAGTAACGCCGGATTGCTTCGCGCCGTGAAATGTTGAAATGCTTAACCAGCAAGGAGATCTCGTCTCCGCCGCACGCGTCACAGACAAAACACTTGTAGTGCCATAATCCATCCTTGCCTTGGAATACTGAAAAGGATGGGTGCTGATCGTCATGCCACGGGCAGCGCGCGGTTTGAATCGTAAACCAGTCCGTCGATCTAGGTCGCGAGAGAGAAATCCGTTTGGCCTCGCGCGCGTGGAATCGTCCTCGTGCAACACTGCCGCGCCGACGGAGGCCACGATTTTCGGTGTTGCCTCTGATTGGTTATGGGAATTACGACGAGGGCGCTTCTAAAATCACTAACGCATCGTCGGCGTCAGGCCCATGAAGGTATATCGTCTCCCCATCCATTGTCGTGATCTTGAGCACGGTTTCTAACGTCTCCTTCTCCAATTCACGCGTACTTACGTGATATTTTTTAACTGTGGCAACGTTCAATTTTTCGTTGGGGTTGATCTTGATGAAGCTCATATGGTTTAATTAGCACTTCGCGAATTTTGCGCGATGGAGTGTTGGGACTTAGAACGTGCCTTATAATTTCGCGCCATAAGCAAAAGCCAAATCCAAATGGGGGACACCGCTAAAACGAGTACACAAAACAGCACGAAAAAGACCAGTCCCGCCGTGATCTCGCCCATCTTGTTCAGTATTTTCATTAGCTTTCATTCGTCCGTCCCCTCGGTCTTAGCAGCCTATTTCGCTTGCCTGTTTCCGCCTGACATTTCTAGGCGGCTTGGTTCCCTCAGGGCCGACGGTCCGACAATCTTAGGATTCTGCAGGCCGCGCAGGATCTGATCTGTGTCTCCTTCCTCGAGTGGCCCTACTGCTTTAGGATAGGGTGGCTCATCGAATACCCGACTGATCCCTAAAGCGATCATCTGCTCCAGATTCAGCTCATGAATTCCCTCTTTCTGCAAGAGCGCGTCGAGTGCTTTGAATATCCGCGCACAAACGTCCGCTACATCTGCTTGTCTCCGTGATAAGTCGTCTAGCTCCGCTCGAGGTGAGCTACTGCGTCTTTGAGGCATAGCAACCCCCTGTCGTTACGCATTGTTGTATGAGGCCCTTCATGATCTCTTCGATGCCGTCCATTATGGCACGCCCCCTCGCCTTTACAACGGGAACGTGCGTAAACGTTCAACGCTCTCTGGCAGCGGAAGCGCCTGACGGTGGTGAGGACGTAACAGCGGTGTAAGGGCTGTAACGATTCGCGATTCAACGATTCACGTCTAACGCTGTAACGCTTCAACGCTTCAAGTCATCACTCACCTGCCGCGCCGAAGCCTTGTGCGTAAGCGAGCCGCAATTCGGGGTCAGCAGCCGACGCCGCCAGGATTTGCCTCAGGATTTGCGCGAATTGCTATCCATCGTGCGAACTCCTGCATCAGAGTTAATCCATGAAATTGGTGAGGGCGGAGAAGTTGCCATATGCAGAACTAACTAAAGCAGCCTAACGGATTTCATCGCGAAAGTATCGTAATATTTGAAGCTTAAATCCTAGCTCGTAGGCTATGCGGTGGACTGTTATATCTATGCCGCGATTACCAAATTGAATGAAAGTCCCCAACGGTCATCAGCCTTGACCGTCCTTTGATACTGACTCAATTGATCGACGTGCCGAACGTCTAAATTCCTTTCTACAAAGATTCGTGGCTCGCGAAAGGTAGTTACGAGTATCGCTGCCTAAGAAATTACGAAACTGCCCTTTCTTCCTATCGCGAGGCTGAACGTCGTTTGCCGAATAACGCCGACGTTTCGGCTGAAATTGGATATGTCGAGAGACGGGTGGGCAAGTTCCGCGAATCGATCGCCGATCAGGAGCGCGCAATCGAGCGTGATCCACGAAACAGCAACCTCCTTAGCGAGTTGGCCGGCACTTACTCTGCGGTAAGAGAATATGCCAAAGCCCACAATGTAATCGATCGCGTCCTTGTTGTTGCGCCCGGGGACCAAACCGCAGTCGCATTCAAACTTGGGTATTACCTCAGCGAGGGTAAGACGGATGACGCAGGAAAATTAATTGGCCAAATCCCGGTCGACACGGTTGAAGTGTGGGCACAGAGGGCTTGAGTGAGATACTTTCTCTATCGCCGGCAGTACGATCAAGCTATCGCGGAATTAAAGTCCATATTCGCGCGGCCGGACTTCTCGCCGCACGAGTGGAACGCCTGGTGTTATCCCACGCTCGGTTGGGCTCAACAATGGAAAGGTGATGCCGCCATGGCAAAGGCGACCTTCACCGAGGGTCGTGAACGCCTCGAAGCGAGCGACACAAACTTGACCGCTTAAAGCATTCAAGTTCGCAAGCACTCGGAATGATCCGCGTCTTCAAAAACTCACCACCTCGCCCGCGCCCGAAGTTCCTGAAAAGTAATGCGCCCCCATAAAGCGCGAAATCCCGATTGCTTGGGAATCATTTTGTCGGGGTCGTCCGTTGCGCAAACACCGAGTCCCCCTCCGCTGCTTGAGCGACCGAGGGCGGCGTATTACCCCTCGCCTATCGAATCGTCTTCACCTACGTTTTTATTCGAGTATACCAGTTATAATGAAAACGCGTTGCTTTGATCACATCGATTTACGAGTAAAAGACATGGAAATCGCAAAAAGGTTCTACGGAAAATTTTTGCCACAGCTCGGCTTTGTTCAGGAGAGACCGGGCAAGAAGTTCTATGCTTTTTATTCCGCCGGCGGCGACAAGCCGTCGGAATTCTTTGGCTTCACACAAGACAAAAATCATCGGCCAAACGGCACGCGCATCGCATTCTGGGCAGATACGCGCGAAGAAGTGGATCGGCTTGCGAAGTTGGTGCGCAAGGCGGGCGGCAAAGCGCGCGAAGGTCCGGAAATCTGCGTCGGTTACGGGCGCGGCTACTATGCGCTTTTCTTCGAGGATCCCGAAGGCAACAAATTGGAAATTTGCTGCCGGGAACGTCCGATCATTGCTGGATAAGATTTGGCTCGACCCGGAAACTGTTCAGCGATTTTCTTCGCCGCTGCCTTCGAGAGAGGCCACCGTGAGAGCTTCGCGGTGGGAAGGCGCTCAAGGAAATCCCCTCACCATTAATCCTCTCGCTCTCAAGGAAAGGAGAGGTGAACCAATTCCGGTTGTGTAGGTCAGTCCGGTCCTTTCGACGCCACTCAGGATTCTTGAGCTTATTTCCTACTGCCTGCCCATCGGTCTCGTTTGGTATGCCGCTAGAGGCGTGCGCAATGGCCTAACCAAGCTACTCAGCTACCCGCTGGCCGTTGCAATGACAGTGATTGAAATCAGACCGCACCGTTTGGGCTGGAAAGTTTTTGAGGCGCCGGGCGTCGAGCCTGTGTTCCCGGAGAAAGATCGGGCGATCAATTATGCGCGGAGCCGCGCGTGCTTTCGCTTAGGAGAGATTCGCATTTTGGATTCGGGTGACGATGTCGAACGCGTTATTCCGTTCGATGACACGAATCGAAAGCTCTGATGCGGTGATTCGCCTTTACGATGAAGCGGGCGATGTGATCCGGCTCGCCTGAAATGTGCGAAAAAACAACTCGCGGTCCGGGCGGACAGCGGCGATTGGCCAGCCTACGCTGATGCCGCCGTCAACCACCAGGTTGTGTCCCGTCACAAAACGCGAAGCATCGCTAGCCAGGAATAGTGCCGCTCGCGCGATATCATCGGCGCGTCCGACAAAGGGCAGCGGTTGCCATCGGGGGAGGACGGAACCAATGGCGACCTCGGCATATTCGGGGTTCTCGTCTGCTTCATCGGGTTGCATGCCCACGGCCTTGCCGAAAGCGCCAGTGGCAATCATCCCGGGCGAAAGGCTGTTCACGCGAATTCCTCTTTCGCCCAGTTCGACGGCTGCACAACGGGTCAGGTGAATGGCGGCCGCCTTTGCAGCCGAATAATAGTGTCCTCCCAGACCTGCCCGCGTTCCGTTGACGCTCGCCACGTTGATGATGCTGCCCGTTCTCTGCACCGCCATGACCCGCGCCGCATATTTCATCCCCGCAAGGACAGCACGCAGGTGCACGGCTATCACCGCATCGAACCTCGCCAAGTCAACGTCGGCAATGGCGTCGAACTGCGAGGGCGTCCCGGCATTGTTCACCAAACAATCGAGACGGCCAAAACGCTCCACTGCATGGTCAATCATCGCCTTGACGTCGGCTTCGACGGTAACGTCCGTGCGTATGAAGCTCGCGGCATCGCCGAGCGTCTGCGCGAGTTTCTGCCCCTTGTCCTGGCGCCGACCGGCAATCATGACTTTGGCACCTTGGGCGACGAAAACCTCGGCGGTGCGCGCACCGATGCCGCTGGTCCCGCCGGTTATAACCGCGACCTTCCCATCAAGTGAGAACATGACGATAGCCTCCCGATACGGGCAACTCTATTTCCGGCAAGCGCCCAGAGCTCTGCTTCAAGTCCGGTTCATCAACCGCAAACTTGAATGCTGCGTCAATATGCACGGCCGTGGTGTTGATAAACGAGATGCCATCGTACTCAAAGCTATGAGCAGCTTGCAACACGTTTAAAATTCGACCACGCAAGCGACGAAGAAGATACGCAATGACAGTCATTGAAATCAGACCGCACCGTTGGGGCTGGAAAGTTTTTGAGGCGCCGGGCTCGCAGCTAATGATTTTCAAGCATTGCCGCGAACTTGTGAAACACCAAGACGCAGAGCTCTACTGGGCGATTCGTCCGGTGCGGAAACGTTAGGTCCAACAGGCGCGTTCGTGCCTTTCTTCATATCTTGCCTCCTTGGGCACCAAACCTAGGCTCTCCTTCCAGAAACCGCTCAATGAATTGGTAATCAATTCTGATCCGCCCGCTCTCATCTAGCACTACCAACTCTGACCCGGCTCCGGCCAACGCTCCGCTATGTCTATTCTCTGCTCTTCGTCATTCGGGACTGCGCTGTAGGCGGGGCTTCCCAGAAGGACCACACCCCGCTCTCCAATTCCCTCACTTCACCCGGTTGGCGTGGGAGCGGACGATCACCCATTTGTCTCCGCGCTTCACTAAAACATCCGTCCAAACCGTCTTGCCGCTCCAATCTTGCCCTCGCGTGGTTCTCTTTTCGGTGGCACTGCCCTGGACCACGGCAACATTGTCGTCCAACATCTTCACGTCCATAGGTCCAATTTCAAAGGACTTGAGTTTATCGTTGCCGGATTTCAGATCGCGCAAAACGCTCTCCTTGTTAAAAATCCTGTCACTGCCCCCGAGGGTTACCCAATCGTCGGCGAGGATCTGATTGAGCTTGTCGATATCGGCGGCCTGGATTGCATCCCCAAAATCCTGTTCGAGTTGCTTAAGAGTGTCGGCAACGCTCGCATCGTTGGAAGGCGGCTTGGGCGGGTCGGCGAAAACCAGTCCAGCGCATATACAGGTGAACAGAACCGTCCCGACGAGCTTTTTCATTTGGAGCTTTTTCATTTGTTGTCCTCCTATTCGATTTACCAGCATCAAGATCTTCAATTTAAGAACAGCGTGGAGTGTATTGCGTGGAAAGTGCCTCGCACAAGATCCATTCACGTCAAAAGATGTAGGACCATTCTCACGTCGTGCCGGAATTTTTCAGCGAATCGTCCTGATGAGACCAAGGAAACCGACTTTGGCCGCTGATTCATATCACGAACTACTCGCGCTTGTTCTCAACTGTCCATCGATCGAGCCCGAGGAATGGTAGTGATGTTGATTCTGACTAACCCGAGACCGCGAGAATCATTTGAGCGCCGCAGCCAGGCAGCGAATGCCCTCTCGAATCTCAGACTCCTGCAAGGGCGCGTACCCGAGAACGAGGCCGGTGCGTTTTGGCGGTTTTATATAGAACGACTCTACACCGTACAACCCCACTCCGGCGTTCTCGGCTTTGCGGTGCACATCCGCAATCATTCCACCGCTCTTCCCTTTCAACCAAACAAGAAGATGAAGTCCGGCATTCGCACCGCAAACCTCTGCCCGTTCGGTGAACTCCTTGCGAACGGCGGCCACTAATGCATTTCGCCGAGCGGCATTCGACGCGTTGGTGCGACGGAGATGACGATCGAAGTGGCCCATGCTGATGAAATCTGCAAGCGCGAGCTGTTCCAGTATCGCCGTTCCCGTGTCTCCAATCGCCTTTGCGGCCACAATCGGTTCTACCAACACTTCAGGCAAGACGAGATACCCCAGCCTCAAAGCTGGAAAGAGAATCTTGGAGAACGTGCCGACATAAATGACGCGGCCTTCCCGGTCGAGTCCGGCCAGCGCCTGAAGCGGTGGTCCGTCATAACGATATTCACTGTCGTAGTCATCCTCGACAATGAATGCCCGTACACGGGAGGCCCAATGGAGAAGCTCAAGGCGTCGCGCAATTGGGAGGACTACGCCGGTCGGAAATTGATGAGACGGTGTGACGTATGCGAGCCGAATAGCGCGTTTCCGTGCCGTCACTTTCGGGACCTGAATCCCATTATTGTCAACCGCCGACGTGAGCAACTGAGCCCCCGCCGACATGAATACACACCGCGCGCCGGTGTAATGAGGCTCCTCCATCAGAACGCGGTCTCCAGAATTTAAGAGAACGCGGCTGATCAAATCCAAAGCCTGTTGCGTTCCGTTGACAATCACAATTCTCTCCGGGCTTGCATCAACTCCACGCAGCCGTCGGAGGCGAGTGGCGATGGCTTCGCGGAGCTCCCAGCGACCCTCAGGCGGGCCGTAGTCGAGATCACGCAGCGTGGCATGGCGGGCGCGTGCACCGAGCAGCCTGCACCACAGTGCATACGGCAGATCGGGAAATGCCGCACGACCTGGCCGGAAATCGTACCGGAGGCGCGGCGGCGTCAGCTCCCAGGTCAAGCTTGGCAATCCCAGGCTATCGGTTGTTGCTCGCGCGGCTTTTAGGGTTCTCTCTCCCACGATCGCAAGCCTGGCGTCACCGCGACTCAGGGTGTGCCGTTGCAAGTCGAGGGACTCCGAGGAATGAGAGTAAAGAGAATCCGGCGGTAGAATAGGCGCCACAACGGTTCCGGCCGCACCGACACGTGTCTCAAGATACCCTTCGGCAAGCAGTTGTTCGTAAGCCAATACAGCAGTGTTTCGCGATACTTTCAGAAGGTCGGCAAGGGCCCGGGTCGACGGAACTCGTTCGCCCGGTGCCAGGGTCCGGCTTAGGATCTCGTTACGAAAGGCGCGGTAGATCTGCAGATAAAGCGGCCCGGCTCCATCAAGGTGCAACACAATGGACCTATTCAAACATAAAAATTCTACGCATGCATGTCTTTGCCCGGACTCTCGCGCGCGCCCGCGTGGAAAAGGTCGCCGCGCCTAAATTTCAAATCCTCCATCATCCTCCTCAGCGCCATTTTCTCGCTGCGACAAAAGATACCGAAACTCTGAGGCCTTTCCGTTTGGATGCGCATCGCCGACGCGCACAATCGCAATCACGCCGAAACGCATAAGTGTGAGATTGATATTGTAAGCTGTTTGATGGTTCATGCCGGGAACCGCTTTCGCGGCATCGCGGCAAGTCAGAAAATATGTTTTGCCGCCTTGCAAGCGCGACAGTTCGCGGTGCAGTGCTGCGAGCGTGCGCCAACTCTTTGGTGCGTCCGCGTAGCCCGGGATCGCGGGCAACTCCGAGTCGGAGAGTTTTGAAACATTTTCCAGCGCCTTGGTGAGCGCACCTTCGCCTGTCGCCACCCGGACTTTTGTAAGCTCTGCCACAAACGCCGCTCGATAAACGTCGCATGTCTTTGCGGCATCGAGAAACGGTCGAGACAGCCGATACCACTCGTCGAACGCTGGCATCAGCTCGGCGACCTGCAGTTCGCGGCCAATTCTTTTCTCTATCGCCCTCACGTCACGCGCTAGCTTGAACCGTCTTTTCCTCGCGGTGTTCGGTTCCGTGCAAGCGTTAGCTGCGGCCAATGCCTTAAGCTCTTCCTCAAGCGTTTGTTCGTTGGACACATGAGACACAGAGACAGAGGACACACAAGGAGACTCAGGGAGACTCAGAGACTTACGAGGCTCAGGATATTCACGAGACCCAAGGCTTTGGCCGAGAGGGAAACCAGCCATTTCCAAGTAAAGGCTCATCGCACCAGTCAGCGAAAGCCCTTTGAATTTTCTAAGGAACATTATTTCGTCGCCGTCGCCGCACCTGGCGAAACACCTCCAATGCCAGAAACCGTCTTTGCCTGGGAAGACTGAGAAGGATTTGTGCTGATCGTCGTGAAACGGGCAATGCGCGCTCTTCTTCGCGCATTCGCTAAGTCCTTCCCTGTCCATCAACTTGGGCAGTGGCAACCGACGCTTAGCCTCAGCGATTTTTTCTTTCAGATCGCTATGGTCGCTCATGGTCGTCCCGCCACCTCCCGCAGCTTCGCGAAGGCCGCGTCTTTGTCTGTAAGCGTGAACCCGTCCACGCCCCAGGCGTCCGAGTTTGGATAAACCTCCGCCGGTCCGACAAACCTGCCGTCGATTTGAAAACCCTCACGTCGGCGGATGCGAATTACCTCGTAACAAACACTCGCATTAGAACGACCGTTCCACGTTTGCTCGTATATCGCGGCATTGCCTTCACGGGTAATCTGACGGTAGTCAAACTGGCCGTAGCGAAATTCCTTGGGTAGTGGTCGGTAAGAGGTCTTAGAACTGCCCCTGGAATGGCCTTTCTTACTTACACCTATCGCCGCCAGCGCGTTTTTCGATGTTTTGAGGGAGGTAGTAGCTGAGATACTCATCGCGCGCCTTCAGTGATTGAGGCTCCGGACTCTAAGAACCGGTCCAGCTCGCTACGGCGGACACGCCAGAGTTGAGACGATAACTTATAGACTTTAAGCCGGCCATCGCGCGCGGCCATTTCGAGCCAGCGAATACTGACATTCAAATAAGCGGCTGCTTGCCTCTTATCCATGATCGCGTCGTGTGACGCGCCGTTGATCTGAGTCGTGGACATAGTTCGGATGTGCTCCGCTCCATGTCCGGGCGAGGGAAAACGGACGATTCCGCCCCCACCGATGACACTAGCTTAACCGCTGTCTCTCAGGAGATTCTTGGAAAGAATGACTTTCCCGCCTTCCCCCTCGGCGCAGCTTATTGCCGTAGGCTTTTTCTGTGTCGCCCTAACATTCATTGCCCGGCCCCGCATACTTCGAGGTCGAGCGATAAGTGCTAGAGTCCGATCTTAGACCGCACAGGCGCGAAAATGTTCATGACAATCTCAAATTTTTTGGGACCTAGCTGGCCCCTAGCTGGCCGGCCTAAGTGTTATACACTGTCATACACGTTGACTTATATTGCCGCGAAAAACGTCGATCTTACTCGATCTACTGCGACCTTCTACGCGCTCCTACCTAATGAGTAACTGGCCTGCTAGGTGCTACAACCGAATTCTCATCTGACGGTTGATGTTTGATGTTTGAAGTTCGATGTCAACCAATCGCGGAGCCTTTCGATGATCTTCGCCGAAGTAGTCGGATAATTCTCCCGCCCAAACACGTCAGCATGTTCACGTCGTTAGATTCTTGCGTTTAGTCGCTGATCAATTTGAGAGCACGAGAAAACGGCGGCAGCGCTGGCACATTTCGATGCCCATCTCCCTCTCACTGGCGATCACGACATTGAATGTCGCAGTGGCGCAACGAATGGCGACCACACGCTGGTCTTTACTTTAGCCAACACACCTACCAACGTGGATAGCTCGAGTGCCACTGGCGGTACCGGTTCAGTCAGTAATAGTTCCACTTCCGAGAAGACGTGAACACCCGCGTCGAGTCGATGCCGCCAATGTGGCTCACCGTCCGGCAGCAAATGTTAACCTCCTTAACGGAGCCGCCGGAGCCGCGACTTCTAAGGCTTCGAGCTGGCAAAGCAGCTATAACCGCTTGAGGAGCATTTGCGCGAGCTTCTTTGACTTATCGATCTTGGTTGTCTTGTCCCCGGCTCCGCCGACGCTGATGCGGAAAAACTGATCGCCTTTGAGCACATAAAGCTCGCCGCCGACGCGATTGCTGAGCCAGAAAGCTTCATCTCCAACCCCGTCAATCTTCTCAGGTGGCGCCGCCTTCTTTTCCCCTTCTTCGCGTCCCTTTTCTTCATTTTCGTCACTGTGAAACGTTTCTTTCCAAAACTCTTTCGGGTCACGCGCATCCGGACTGTCACTTCTTTGCGTCAGAGTAAGACTGATCGAATTGCTGGGGGTAGCGAGCCCGAAGTAACATTGTGAAACAGCAAAGCCTCCCGCGGTTTGGCCGCTCGATTTAGGTTCCTTCAACGCCTCGCCCTGGACGGACTCGATGTCTTTGCTGTTGAGCAAGGAACAGGCGTCCGTCTTCACTATGCTTGATTCGGTTTTTGCCGCTGTAACGAGCGCTGCATTGGCCGTGCGGGCGGTAGGCGGGATTGCCGATTGCCCGCCGAGCGGCGATTGAGGCATGACCCGCGCGCTCGCGTAAAACACCTTTGGCTTTCCGTTTGGCAGCGCCAGTTTGATTGTTAACGTTGCCACGGCTGCCTGAGTGGTCTGTTTCGGCTCGACGTTGATTCGGAATTCGCCAGCGGCCGACCCTGGCTCAACTTTCGCCATAAAATCCGCGTTGGACGATGAAACGTCCAGATTCTTAATAGCAATGTCCTTACCGGCTTTGGCGACAATTGTTTTGAATTTGGCCGGTTCTCCCACCTGCCAGAAGAGGAACGTTGGTTGCAATTGAAGCACCTGAGGAATAACTACTTTGAGCGTTAGCGTAGTCGTCGGATGGGTCGGGTCATCAGTCACGACCGTGATTGCTTTTTGCTGCGTGCCGGTACGATCGCCAATCTTGAAGGTGGCTGTTACTTCGCCTTTTTCACCCGGATCGGCGTTGTTCTTCGCCGTCGCCGCCGTGCAACCGCATGAGGTCGTCACACTTTTGATGGCGAGCGGTTTGTCGCCCTTGTTTTGATACTTGAAATGGCCGACGGCCGTCTCATCACCGGCGGCGGGGTGCAGTTCAATGTCGTTTTTTTCAAAGGCAAGTTCGGACCGTGCGGTTGAAGCGAGCGCCATAATCGCGACAATAGACAAAAATTTGGGTGGAATGTGCATGGCGCACAAAAAGCCTAACGCCTTTTCTGTCAACTGCAGAAGCCCACAGCTCCGTCTAAGTTTTGCCGCCTAACGAATATTCGCGCTTTACCCATTCGAGCGCTTCTTGTCGATCTTTCAACGTGCCTTCGAGTTGACGCGTCTCGACCGCTTCCAAAATTTCGCCGAACTTCGGCCCGGGTTTCAAACCCAGCGCAATCAGGTCGTCGCCGCGTAACAATGGCGCGGGAATGATTGGTTCGTTCGCGAATTCTTCGCGTTTGCGCAGAAGAAATTCGTAATTGCCCAGCATGCGGTGACTGCTCTCGCAATCGACCCGATGCAACTCCAGCTCGTCCTCGAAGGTGGGTCGCGCCATGAAGCGCTTCAGTTTTGCCACACGCATCTTGGGCACGTCTTTGAACACCATGTGCTGGCCCACCATCTCGACCGTCGCGTCGATCTCCGCCCGCGAAAAACGCAGCCGCTCCATGATCTGCTCGGTCATGGCCGCGCCAATCCGGTCGTGTTCGTTAAACCGGATCCGGCCGGTTGCATCGGTCTGCGCGGTCACCGGCTTGGCGACATCGTGCAGGATCACACTGAAAACCAGCGGCACCGAAACTTTCGCCGGTAACAATTGCAACATTAGCCGCGTATGCTCGAAGACGTCGCCCTCCGGGTGAAATTGCTCCGGCTGCTTGCAACCTTTCATCGGCTCGAGCTCCGGCAAAATAGTTTTCATCAATCCGCTTTCATCGAGCAAATCCCAGCCGTGCACACGATTCGGCGACAAGAAAATCTTCAACAATTCATCGCGAATACGCTCGGCGCTGATCTCCAGGATGGCGGCCGAATTCGCGACGAGCGCGTTCCACGTTTGCTTGTCGATCTTATAATCCAGCACGGTGGCGAACCGCACCGCACGCAGCATGCGCAAACGATCCTCGGAAAACCTCTGCGCCGGATCCCCAATCGCCCGCACTAGCCTGGCTTCGATATCGGCGCGGCCGCCGACGAAATCGATCACCTGGTCTCTCGCCGGATCGAAAAACATGCCGTTGATCGTGAAGTCGCGGCGCCTGGCGTCTTCTTCCGGCGACGCAAAATGGATTGCGCTCGGCCGCCTCCCATCGATATAGGCGTCGTCGGAGCGAAATGTCGCGACTTCGAAATTGGTTCCATCCTCGACGACTACGACTACGCCGAATTTCGCGCCGACTGCATAGGTGTGCGGAAAAATCTTTTGCACGATTTCCGGGGGCGCATCCGTGGCCACATCAAAATCCTTCGGCGTCAGGCCGCGCACCATGTCGCGGACGCAGCCACCGGCGAAGTACGCGACGTGTCCATGCTCGCGCAAACACGTGCAGATTTCGCGGGCAATTCTCTCCATCGAGTTCACCTGGATGACTGTAGCGGTGGTCTATGACCGTCGCATATCAATAATGCGCAAAGCTCCGTTGATCGGAGATGGCCGCTGCAACGAAGGCAGGGCTGGTTGGTTCGAAAGCCTGGTGACACCCCGCGCTCGCCAGATAAACACGCTTTATCAGATTTTCAACGGCGCACTAGGCAGCGGCGTGGCGACAGCTACGCCGTTTGCGCAGCGCGTTTTTCCTGTCGGATCGAGTGAATGATGAAAGAGACCACGGCGATGCAGATACACGAGTCAGCCACATTGAAGGCCGGCCACGGATGCGCAAAGGGAATGTGTAAATCGAACAACAAAAAATCGATCACGTGCCCGTAGAGCAGGCGATCAGTCAAATTACCGAGGACGCCAGCCAGCAACAGCGCAAGCGAAAGGTCGCGCCAAATGTCGCGTGTCCACCAGAGTGAGGGCGCCTTACCCGATTTGGATCGCCCCAAAAGGAGCACGAGCGCGAAGAGAAGTGCGATGCAGGAGATCGCGATGAAGAATGCGTTGTTGTTTTTGAACGAACCGAAGGCCGCGCCGGTATTGGTGACGTTCACTAGATGAAAAAAGTTCCGGACCACGAGCCGCGGCTCGTCCGGTTTAATGTGATGTAGAACCAGATATTTGGTCGCTCGATCGATCACGTAGAGAGGCAACGAGAGGAAGACAATAAATTTCATGTCGATCTTAGATTGGTGGGGACGCACCGCCGAGGCGTTCGACTCTTTTCTCTGCCAAGCACCACACCTGCGTTACATGGCACGACTCGGAGGACCGACTCAACCTCGTTCAATGACCCTTTCGCAACGATCGCACAAATCCGGATGCTCTTTGCTTGCTCCCACGGTCGGACGGTGCCGCCAACAACGCGCACATTTTTGGTAACGAGTCTTAGTCACGGTCGCGCTCGCCTCGCGTGCTTGTTCAATTATCAAATCGCTGATGATAAAAAACTCCAGCAGCTCTTCTTTATCGATCTGTCTGGTCACGTCGGTGTTCGATTTCAAAACAACAGCCGCCTCCAAAGAATTCCCAATCAATTTATCCTGGCGCGCCTGCTCGATCGCCTGCCCGATCAGCCCGCGCAATTTTAACAATTCGTTCACCTGCGCGGTCGCTTCACCGTATCCGTCCGTCGCGCCCTCATCCCGTTGCCGCTCCGACCTTCGGCTTGGCAACGGAAATTCCTGTAAATGGACGGAAGCGCCGGCACCGGAGTGTCGCCACGCTTCCTCTGCGGTGAAAGCCAGAATCGGCGCGAGCAACTGACAAAGCGCCCGAAAGATTCGGTACATTGCACTCTGGGTCGCGCGCCGCCGTCCACCGTTGGCAGGATCGCAATACATCCGGTCTTTCGTGATGTCGATGTAAAGCGAGCTCAAATCGACCGCACAAAAGTGATTGAGCGCGTGATAGGCCTTATGAAACTCGAACGCTTCGTAAGCGCCTCGACAATCGGCAATCACTCGATCGAGGCGCTCCAGAATCCAACGATCAATCGTCGTAGACGCCGTCGTTGCCTGCGGGCCGCGGTCGAGGCTCTCGGCTTCAGCGATGAAATCGAAAAGATTACCTAGCAAGATGCGCAGCGTGTTGCGAATGCGGCGATACGTGTCGCCGAGCCGCGTGAACATTTCCTCCGAGAACGGGACGTCGTCGGTGTAATCGATGCTGCCGGCCCAGAGCCGGACCAGATCGGCGCCGTGCCGTCCGACGAAGTGTCCCGCGTCCATGGGTTTGTCATAGGTGCCCGACTTGGAAATTTTCCTGCCATCGAGATCGACAACGAACCCGTGCGTGACGCACGTTTTGTAAGGCGCGCGATTGTTCAATGCGATGCTTGTCATGAGCGACGATTGAAACCAGCCGCGGTGCTGGTCGGTCGCTTCGAGATACATGTCGGCCGGATCGTGCAATTCCGGATGCATCGCGAGCACGGCTTTGTGCGAAACCCCGCTATCGATCCAAACGTCGATGGTATCGTTGCGTTTGGTCGTGCCGACGGGAAGTCCCAGTTTTTTTGCAAGATCGCCATCGTTCAATTCGAACCAGATGTTTGAGCCGCGTTCGGCGACGAGATCGGCGAGATCGCGAATTATTTTCGGACCCAGAATCGGCTTCCCCTCGGCCGAATAAAAAACGGGCAGCGGCACGCCCCAGCTGCGCTGCCGCGAGATCACCCAATCGGGGCGCGACTCGACAGTGCCGGCGATGCGGTTCTCGCCCCACGCCGGAATCCATTTTACTTCATTGTGAATGGCCTCGAGCGCTTTGCCACGCAGCTCGTCGATGCGAATAAAGAATTGTTCGACGTTGCGAAAGATGATGGGTGTCTTCGAACGCCAACAGTACGGATAGGAGTGATGAAAATTTTGCGCGCCTAACAACATACCGCGCTCGCGCAGCAAGTTCACGATCTCGGTGTTGGCGTCGAAGACGTATTTGCCAGTCAACTTCGGTAGGCCAGCTTCGTCAGTGAGCCGGCCATGATCGTCAACTGGCGACAAAATAGGGAGCTTGTTGGCGCGTCCAAGGTTGTAATCGTCCTCGCCATGACCAGGCGCGATATGGACCGCGCCCGTGCCGGTCTCCATCGTGACAAAGCCGGCGGTGAGCACGATTGCGTCGCGGTTGAGAAACGGATGTCGCGCTTTGATCTTGTCGATCTTTGAACCTGGAAACGACTCCAGTGGTTCGCCGGTCGGCTCGAATTTTGTGTTCGCACAAAATTGTGGAACCAATTTGTCGGCGAGCAACAAAGTTTCGGAAATTCCGTCGCGCGAAAATTCCTGGACGACATAAAGTTCTTTTGGATCAACAGCAATGGCGAGATTGGCGGGCAAGGTCCAAGGCGTGGTTGTCCAAATTGCAACGCTCGCTTTCCCTGCGAGTGCGCCGCTCACAATTGGAAATTTGACGTAAACGGCGGTGTCGTCGCGCTCCTGGTATTCGACCTCGGCTTCGGCGAGAGCGGTCTGCGCGCCGGTGCTCCAGAAAACGGGCTTCTTCGATTGGTAAACAAGGTCCTTGTCGACGAACACCGCGAACGCGCGCAAGATTTCCGCTTCGTATTTTGGATCGAGCGTGAGGTATGGATGTTCCCAATCGCCGAGCACGCCGAGACGTTTGAATTGCTCGCGCTGAATATCGACATATTTGCGCGCGAACGCGTCGCAGCGTTTGCGCACTTCCAGCGGTGAGAGATCACGCGATTCCTTGACCACTTTGTATTCGATGGGCAAGCCGTGGCAGTCCCAGCCCGGCACATACGGCGTGCGTTTCCCGAGCATGGTCTGCGATTTCACCACGAAATCTTTAAGGATTTTGTTGAGGGCGGTACCCATGTGGACGTCACCGTTGGCAAAGGGCGGGCCGTCGTGCAGGACGAACAATTGTCGATCTTGCCGCGACTTTTGGATCTGTTCGTAGAGCCGCGTTTCGTTCCACATTTTAAGAAGCTCCGGCTCGCGCGCAGTCAGATTCGCCTTCATCGGAAAATCCGTGCGCGGAAGGCTGAGCGTGTCCTTGTAATTCTGACTCATGGCGGCCCGGCGAGGCTAGCATTCGTCACCAAGCAAATCAACGAAACGGCCGCTCCTTGCATGCGAGCTTGACAGCACGCCAGCCTCTAGTTCAAAACATCTCACTACCAATACTACACGGTGGGGCCGTTTTTCACGGTCAATCCCACGCCGGTGATTGGGGTTGACAGTGGCCCCGAGTGCAACAACCCCACTCAGCCATGCGATGATTTCGCGCTAACGGTGACTCTGCCGTCTGGTTACGCCGCCAACCATCCAAACGCGATACGTCCGCTTGTTGGTTAACTCACGACAGCGGCGTGGACGGCCGTACCTTTCCAGGTCGCGGAGGGACCACCTGGGCTGGGGCCAACGGTGCCTCAGGCAGAACTCTGCGCGCGCGCGCCGACGAGGGAAGCCAATGCTACTTACTACTTATAAGGAAGGTTGTGCCGAAGGTGACGCGAGCTACTGCTGAAGAGGAGTTTTTTTTCATAGAGACCTCCTCATTAATGCTTCACTTACTAATCGAAAGGATTCTGGCGCTTCTGGTGTTCACTGCTCAGACAAGCCGAGAGAAGAGTAGAAACCAATGTCCAGATGTCCGCTTCAGAGTAGGACGCAGGAAAACCGCTTATACGGGCCAGCAATTGGTGGCGCAACATGCCCTCAACCAGCCCAATGATTCCGGAACGAAACGCCTCTGGCACGATTTGGTCCGCCAACTCGCCGCGATCCGCTATTTCCTTAAGGATTCCGTCGAGGGTTTCGATAAATTCCTGATAGCCGTGAGTTAACACGATCATATGCTGACCGCGGCGGAGCCGAGGGACACCTTCAAGCAGGAGAAGGGTGCCGAGCGCAGCATCTTTTTCCAAAGAGGCGAGGACGATATTGAAGGAGCGCTTCAACTTATCGAGTGACGAAGGGCTTTTCGCGATCGCGAGGCGAACGGCCCGGTTGATTTGTTCCCAGGCGTCTTCGAAGACAGCTCGCAGCAAGCCCGCTTTACTGCCAAAGTGGTGAACGATCTGGGACTCGCTTGTCCCGGCGAGCCGGGCTATTTCCGAGAGGCTTGTTGATTCATATCCTTTTTGACTGAATAGGCTCTTTGCTGCTTCTCGCGAACGTTCGCGGCTTGAAAGAGCGTGGCGCCTCTGTTGGCTCGAATGCGCCTCTTGGAGTCCTGATACCATACAACTAAGTTAAATCGATCTTTTCCGACGCAGGTCAACTAAGTCCGCAAAGGTAACAACGGCGTTACTTTTCCGGTGTGACGTGCGACCGAGATCGCTACGATTCTTATTTAGAAGGATACACCAATACTTAGCAAATTCGACTTGACAATAGGAGCACTACGACTAATCCTCGGGTCAATATTTTAACCCGAAGGGGCAGCAAGTTTCTTTATCCATGAAAAAAAATCCCGCTTCACAATCCGGTCTTTTTAATCCCCGCGTCTTGATAGCATTTAGTCTCTGTTCAGTCGGTGTTTTGCTCGCCATGTTCAGCTTCGCGTCAACACCGAGCGGAACGCTCACCGACACCTCCGGCCCCATAAGTTTCACGCAGGGGCCGTTTTTCGTGTCCAATCCCACTCCGGTGATCGAGGTTGATGCTGGCCCCGAATGCAATGGTTCCTCTCAGCCCTGCGATGATTTCGCGCTGACGGTGACCCTGCCCACTGGTTACGCCGCCAACCATCCGAACGCCTCGGTAAAAGTGACGCAGAGCTGGACCGATAGCGGCAGCGGCCAATCGGACTACGACCTTTACGTCTACAAGAATCCCCGCAGCGATTGCACCCCTTCAGATTGCACTGTCACCAATGGTTCGCAGGCGGCCGATTTCCAATCGACCGGCGGCCCCCCCGGAACCATCGAGGTCGTGAACATCGCCCCCGTGGCTGATGGCACCCACAAGTACACAGTGGTCACCGTGCCGTTCACGGCAACCGGCGAAACGGTGCATATGAAAATTGAATTGGAGCCTGGTTCCGGAAGTGCTGGCGGCGTTCCTGGGTTCGGCGGGCCTGATCCAACCGCGCCAGGTGTGCCGCGTTACCAGAATTTCTTCGCACCGGGTGGCACCTCCGCGCAAAGCAGCGAAGGTGAGTTCAACATTGGATTCGATCCAAAGACGGGTCGGATCATGACGATGAACACTGGGCCGATCTGGCGGATCACGCCGCCGCAGAGGCTCTCACCCGCTCTGCCGGAATGCTGCGAAGGTCTGTGGCAGGACAAGAGCAATCCTACGACCAACACAGGGCTTGACCCAATTCTCTGGACTGACCAGAAGACTGGCCGGACCTTCGTTTCCAATTCCACGGCTGGAGCGAACGCTGCTTACGGTTTCAGCGACAACGATGGCGACCTATGGGTGCCCTTGGCTGCTTCACCACCCAACGGCGGCACCGATCACGAGACAATCGGCTCCGGGCCCTATCCCGCGTCGTTGGGCACGCTGGCAACCGCGCTGAACCAGGGCGAAGCAGTTTACTATTGCTCGCAGACCTTTCCATTGGGACCAGCGGCGTGTCAGCGCAGCGATACTCTCGGGGCAAGCTACGGCCCGGGTACGTTCGCTTACCTGGGCAATGGCACTAGTTTTGGATGTGAGGGCCTGCACGGTCACGTCCATGTCGCACCCGATGGGACCGTGTGGTTGCCGGTGAACCAATGCGCTGGCCATCAGGGCGGCGCGTTCAGCACCGATGGTGGTGTCACTTGGCATGAGTTTATCGTGCCGAACGCTATATCGCAGGCCCAAGGGGCTGATCCTTCAATTGCCATCGATAGCAACAGCACGATCTACTACGCCTATGTTAATAATCAACCAGTTCCTGCTGGTAACCCGCTGGAAGGACATGCGCGCGTTGCGGTCGGTACTCTCAACAAGAGCACGAACACCGTTACTTTTACGAACGACTTCGATATCGGAGCGTCTCACGGCATTGTCAATGCAGCTGAGATCGAAGCAGTAGGCGGCACTTCCGGGCGAGCGGCGGTAGGTTTCCTCGGCACCGATATTGCCGGTGATTACCAGGCAATCAGTTTCCCCGGCAATTGGTACGCGTTCATCGCGAGCACTTACGATAACGGTCAACACTGGGTCACCGTTAATGCCACACCTAATGACCCGGTGCAAAGCATGACCGGTATTTGGCAGCAAGGCGGCAACCATCAAGATCGCAATCTTCTCGATTTCAACGAAATCACGGTGAACGACAACGGCCAGGTCCTTTACGGCTACAGCGATGGTTGTGTAACGGAAGGCTGCATCGCCGGCACGACGCCGAACGATTTCACTGCCTTCATGCGGGTTGCTCACCAATCCGGCGGCAAGAGCTTATTCGCCAGCAACGACGCGAACACAGACACGACCACCGCGTTGCTTCCCAAGCCTCCCTGTCTGTCCGGAGTACGGGATGTCACCGCGTCATTTTTGAGCTGGAAAGCCCCCGACAATGGCGGCTCCGATATTACCGGTTACCAGATCCTGCGCGGCACGACCTCGGGTGGTGAAACAGTCCTGGTAGCGAATACCGGCAGCACGAAGACAAGCTTCCAAGACACGACGACTGATCCGACCGTACCCGACTACTTCTACACCGTTAAAGCGATTAACAGCGTAGGCGGCGCAGGGATGGGGATAGGGCCCGCAAGTAACCAGATTGACCTCAAGGTTGGCCCACCTGTGGGCTCCACTTCACCTTTTTCCTGCAGCGGCATAGATATAGTAACCGACGCTGCAGGCGACGGGTTCAATCCGGCTACGGGCACTTCGAGTAATACTGACCAAGCCGACATAACTGCAATCTCATTTGCCAAGTCGGGCACCAATCTCGTCATTACCATGACGCTGAACAACCTTTCCAACGTGCCCTCGCCCGGCACCACGTTTACCGCCTACCACGTGGCCTGGACCTCAAGCAATGGCGTCACCTACGGCACTGAGCTTGATGCACCAGACCCGGCGGGTCTGACATTTTTCTGGGGCAAGTGGGATTCAGCTAACAATCAACTGACCACCTTTAATTCCACGACCGGCACGTTTAATCAGGGGCCAAATGGCACCGTCACCTGGAATGTGCCACTCAGCGGAGTAGGCAATCCAACAATCCCAATTACTGACCCGACCCAGACGGCAGCCGTTACCAATCCTTACGGCGTGACGATCGCAGGGGAGGGAGCACTCGGCACCGGCCTGGTCTTCATCCACCCCATGGATCGTGCTCCAAATACCGGTTTTGGCCAGAAATGGGCAGTTTGTCCACCTCCGGATAGTCCGCCGACGGCGGTGTTAACAGCCAATCCGACGTCGGGTAGTGCTCCGTTGACGGTTAACTTCGACGGCTCAGGCTCCTTTGACTCCGATGGAGACAGCATCGCTTCCTATACCTTCAACTTCGGCGATGGAAACACGGCCACCTGCCCTGGCAACGCCGCTTGTACCGGCACTGGTAAAGTCACTCACACCTACAACAAGCTCGGCCCGTCCGCGGCGACTCTGACTGTGAAGGACTCGCACGGCACGCAGAGCCAAAACGCAGCGGAGGTCACCATCACGGTTAATGCGCCCGATCTGGTCGTTTCTACCCTCAAGGCTGCTAGCAATCAGGCGCCGCAAGGCTCCAAGATTCCGATCACGGCGACTATTACCAACCAGGGGAACGCGGGCGCTGGCGCGTCTAAGACTGAGTTCCTCATGGACGGCAAAACTGTCATCGGCTTGGTCGATACTCCCGCGATCCCGGCTCAGTCCTTCGTGTCCGTAACCTTGGATTGGAACACGGCTGGGGTGCCGAAAGGCAACCACACGATCCAAGCAATCGCGGACGCAACCAACGTTGTCGTTGAAAGCAACGAAAACAATAACACCAGCGCCCCGATCACCATCTTCATTCAGGGCAACAGAACAAAATGACACCGCGCATCGTTTGAACCGTGAACATGCCGCGCCAATCGCGCGGCATGTTTTGTGTACCGCGAAGATCGATAATCGGATTTAGCGATGTTCCTAGTTGCCTTTTTCTGCCAAAATATCATCTGTTCGATCAACAAATTTTCACCCCGGTACGCGATTGCCAACCATCCACTGCTGCCGCGCCTAGCGTCAGTCTGCAGCGCAGGCACGTCGCGATAGTGACCTTTTGCCTTGGTCTAACCCAGAAGATTAGCTTAACCTTTTTGGCATGTTTACGGAACACTGTTCAAACCGGTCGCCGCGGCTCCTGATCCCGCTTCTAGGGTCCGGGTATCTGATTTTCCTGGCCATCAATCATTCCATTCACGCGCAATCGGCCGCCGCAGAGCAGATCGTTATCACTGCGCCCGAAATCCCAAGCGCCTACGGCGCCCCTGGTGGCTTCTCGCAGTCGCGTTTTTCGCCGATCACCAACGCATACGTCCTTCCACCCGGCCAAGTCTATGCCAGCCTGATTTATGAGAACGATGTCGTGCACTTCCGTAGCCCGGACCACCATTTCACCGAAGAAGTCGAAGTCGGTCTCCCGTACCGAATTAACGTGGCTGTTGAAAATGACGTCCAGCGGTACGACGGCACGCTCCAAGACGGCACATTCAGTTTCGAAGCGCGTTATGCATTTGCCGACTGGGATAAAATCCCGCTTAACCCGACAGTTTTTGCCGAGTACAAAATTGGAATCGGTCGAATTTTGCACGATGAAGGTGCACCGACGCCGGCGCAAAAATTTGGACCGGGTGGATTCGATACATCCATAGAGATCCCCGATGCCTATGAATTACGACTTCTGCTGTCAGAAGAATTCTTCGGGCGTGTTGAGTGGGCGCTGAATACTTTCTTTGAGCAAGAGATCGGTGGCGATCGAGGCCGCGAATGGGGCATTGCACAAAGTGTCGTCACTCCGTTCTTATTGGCTCACGAAGAGTTGAAAGGCGGATTCGAGTTTCAATTTCGCAGTTTCAGCGACAAAACGAGCCGCGGGACACCTTACGACAACTTCGTTATCGGCCCGACCGCAGCCTGGAAGCCGAGCCGGAACACGCGTTTCGACGTTTCGCCGTTGTTCGGCGTCAATCACAAATCGCCGGAAGTGCAGTTTTTTGCCGTGTTTTCATATCTCTTCGGTCCGGGCGGGGCCGAAGCTGGCGGCGAAGCGCCTGCTTCAACTCGCAATCGCTAGGCGACTCTTTCTGCTGTACGTACGGCGGTGCCCGCCATCCGATTATCACGCGCGCCGTCTTTGAACCGGCCACAGTCTCGCCACGGGACGAGCCGTCCGACTGGCGGCCCGGTGCTAAATCCGCCACCACACCGCGCCTTGACCGGGTTTTGTGCACCCGATAATGTTGCATTGGAAAGGAGCGCAGGTGAAAACCGACGTATCGATAGAGTACTGCGTGGTCTGAAACTACACGCCCAAGGCCGTCAGTTTGGCGGCCAAAGTTCTCGAACTCGGCGACCGAATCAAATCGCTCACGCTTATTCCTTCAGGAGGCGGCGCCTTCGAAATCCAGGCCAATGGAAAACTGCTCCATTCGAAACTTCAGTCCGGCGACTGGCCCGATTTCGACGCCATGGTCAGCGCAATTAAGAAAATCAAATAGCTGCACGCGCCCATCTTCTTCTGTAGTTCGACATTGGACTTTGGATGTTGAACGCTCGCCACGGCGGAGCCCGCCCAGGGCAGAGGCGGGTTGGGCGTTTCCTTCTTTCCGGAGAGTGAAGGGTGCCTGGTGGCCCTCGCGGTCTTCAAAACCGTTGTCGGTTCGTAAGAGCCGGGGCAGGTTCGATTCCTGTCCTCTCCGCCAAGCCATTTTTGATTTTCGATTGCCGATTTTCGATTGGCCGCAAATACGCGCTGCTGATCAAATCAAACATCAAACCTCGGACATCAAACATCGAGAGAGGAGGTGAACGCCCATGTCTCGCGAACAAATCCGTAGGCTGACCGCGCTTTCGTCCTGCGCCGGGTGAGCAGCGAAATTGAGCCAACAGGCCCTGGCGCAAGTTTTGCGACAGCTACCCATTTTCACGAACAACAAAGTGTTTGTGAGCTCGAAGACGTTTGACGACGCCGGCGTTTATCGTCTGGATCGACATCGTGCGCTCGTGCAAACCGTCGATTTTTTCACGCCCATTGTGGACGATGCATTCGCCTACGGACAAATCGCCGCGGCCAATGCGCTCTCAGACGTCTTCGCCATGGGCGGGCGTCCGCTCACTGCGCTAAACATCATGGGATTTCCAACAAATTTGGTTCCGCCAAAAACGATCATCGCGATTTTGCGTGGCGGTCTGGACAAAGCGAAGGAAGTCGGCTGCGCGATTATCGGTGGACACACCATCCGCAATCCGGAACCGATCTACGGACTAGCGGTTACTGGAATTGTCGATCTTAGGAACGTTATGACGAATGCGAATGCGCGCCCTGGCGATTTGCTCGTGCTGACTAAACCGCTCGGCACCGGCATCGCCACCACCGCGATCAAGCGCGGCCTTGCCTCGCGCGCGCTCGAGAAAAAAGTGATTTCGCTCATGTCGCAAATCAATTCCGCGGGCGCTGATCTCGCGGAAAAAAGCTTGGTGCGCGCGGCTGTTGATGTCACCGGCTTTGGCTTGGTGGGTCATCTAGCCTCGCTTTGTCGCGCCAGCAAAGTCTCGGCAACGATTGACCCGGAGTGCGTACCGCCCATCTCGAATGAAATTATCGATCTGATCTCGCGCGATTGTTTGCCAGGCGGCACTCGCGACAACTTGAAGCTGGCGCAGCAAAATGTGGATTGGCAAAACACGCCCAAGTCGCTTCGCGTTTTGCTCTCCGACGCACAGACAAGCGGTGGATTACTGCTTTGCGTAAACCAAAGGCAGCTTGGGAAAGTTCTGCATCGTTTAAAGAAATCCGGTGCGCCGTTGGCAGCAATCATCGGCAAAATTGTGCGCCGCCGCGCCACGTTGATATGCATGACAAAGTGACAACGCCATCGCGACGGGTGATTCCCGCGGTAACAAGAATCCTTGACTCGTTAGGCAAAATCGATCTGCCACGACCGCTGGTGGTCGATCTGGTCCGGCGAGAGCTTTCAACACTGCGTGCCGGCGGAAAAATTCCCGAATTTCAATCGATTGTCGATCTCGCTCGCGCTTCGGTGGAAAATTTTCGCGCCAGCCGGCTGCAACCAATCATCAACGGCACGGGCGTTATCGTTCATACAAATCTCGGGCGCTCACCCCTTGCGAATGAAGCAGCCGCAGCCGTCTGCGAGATTGCATCTTCTTACAATAATCTCGAGTTCGATCTCACTACGGGTGAACGTGGACGTCGCGGCGTTTACCTCGAGAACGCGCTGGCGCAACTTTGCGGCGCCCAATCGGCGACCGTCGTCAACAATTGCGCAGCGGCGCTGGTTTTGATCGTTCGCCATTTCATTCAGAGAAAACCGGAGGTGATTATTTCGCGAGGCGAGCTCGTGCAGATCGGCGGCGGCTTTCGCATCGGTGAGATACTCGAGGCAAGCGGCGCGACATTGCGCGAGGTCGGCGCCACGAACAAAACCACGCTCGCCGATTATACCCATGCGGTGAACAAGCAAACGGCGCTTATTCTGAAAGTTCATCGCAGCAACTTTTTCATGAGCGGCTTTGTCGAATCGCCTTCTTCGGCGAATATTGCCGCGCTCGCCCAAAGAAAGAGGATCCCCTTTGTCGAGGATTTGGGAAGTGGCGCCATGCTTGCGACCGAGCAAGTTGGCCTGCACGAACACGAGCCCACGCCTAACGAGGTTCTCAGAAATGGAGCAGATCTCGTTTGTTTCAGCGGCGACAAGCTCTTCGGCGGCCCACAAACCGGCATCATCGCCGGAAAGAAGCGATTGATCACAGCGCTCAAACATGAGCCCCTGTTTCGCGCGCTCCGCTGCGACAAATTGGTTTTCGCAGCGCTCCAGGCGACTGTTAATCTTCACCTCAATCGGGCCGTGGCTGAAATCCCGGTCCTGGCCTTACTGCGCGTTCCGAAAGATGAACTGCGCGCTCGTGCCGCGACCATGCTGGTTCGACTTCGCGGATTGCCACTGCAAATCACGGTCGGACGCGGCGTCGCGAGAGTCGGCGGCGGCACGTTACCGAAATCGATCGTGCCGTCGGTAACAATCGACATTTTGCCCGAAAATTGTTCGATACACGATTTTGCAAATGCGCTTCGCAAATCTGTTCCACCGATCGTTGCTTACATCAGCAATGAGCGCATCAAGCTTGATTTGCGCACAATCTTTCCGCACCAGGACGATGCAGTGGTTGACGCTATCCGCTCGGCTTGCGCCCGCCAAACCGGTTTCCGGTAGGGCGCGATCGCCTGGCGCGCCGCAACGGACGGTCCATCGCTCATTCTCATTAATTCAAAATGGCAGAAAAACATTTTATCATCGCGACCGCCGGCCATGTCGATCACGGCAAAAGCGCGTTGGTCAAAGCGCTCACCGGAACTGATCCCGATCGTTTGCCGGAAGAGAAAGCGCGCAGTATCACGATCGATCTTGGTTTTGCCGAATTAAATCTCATCGCGCCCAACGGCGACAAGATTCATGCCGGAATTGTCGATGTTCCCGGCCACGAAGATTTCGTGCGTAACATGATTGCGGGTGTCGGCTCAGTTGATCTCGCGCTTTTCGTCGTTGCTGCTGATGACGGTTGGATGCCGCAATCGGAAGAACATTTGCAAATTCTAACTTATCTCGGGGTTGAGCACGCGGTGATTGCACTCACCAAAAGCGACTTGGGCAAGATCGACATCCAGCAGATTCGCAATCACCTGGCCGACACGCCTTTTGTGCACGCGCCAATTATTTCGACTTCAGTTCGTACCGGCGAAGGAGTTGATGATTTGAAGCGCGCGCTTGAAGCAGAGCTCGCCACGGCGCAGCCGCGACGCGATTACGGAAAGCCGCGCTTGTTTATCGATCGCGTGTTCACGCTGCGTGGAATCGGCACCATAGTTACGGGAACCTTAACCGGCGGACGGTTGCGACGAGGACAAAAGATCATTCTTCAACCCGGTAATTTCGAAGCGCGGATTCGTTCGATTCAAAGTCACGGCGCAGATCGGGAATTCACGCAGCCTGGAATGCGCACAGCGATCAATCTGCCGGATATTGCTATTCAGCAGATCAGGCGCGGCGATGTTGTCACCGTTGTCGATCTTGGCGAGGCAAGTTCGAGTTTGCTTGTGCAACTGGAGAGCTCGCCGCGGCTTAATCTCGCCCGCCCGTTCAAGAACGGAACTTCAGTTTTTTTGCATCACGGCACGTCGCGCGTTGCCGCGCGGATCGCGGCCCTGCAAAGAGACGCCAGTGCGCTGCTGAAACTCGCGGCGCCGATTTTTGCTTTTTTGGGCGATCGTTTCGTTCTTCGCGATCCGTCGGAACAACATACGATCGGCGGCGGAGTTGTTGTCGACCCAGATGGCCAAGGGCCCCACGAATTCTCAATCGCGCCGGACGATGTCGATCTTTGCGCTCGTTCAGAAATTGAAACGCGCGGATTCGTGCGAAAGGAGACGCTGCTTCGCAAATCGCATTTCAGCGCCAGCCGAATCGCAGAGGCATTGGAACGTCTTCAGCGCGGGAACCAAATTGTGGTTCGCGGAGACATCGCTGCGGATGCCGCGGCGTGGCAGAAAATGTGCGCCGAGGCGACCGGTTTGATCGACAACGTCCATCAGCGAAATCCCGAACGCACCGGTCTCGATCTTAATGAATTGCGCGCGGGATTGCGAGATCAACCAGCCGATGTTTTTGAAGCGCTCATCGGGGACTTGTGCCGCAACGGTTTCATCCGTATCGGCGCGGCGATCGCGCGCGCTTCTCATCAAGCAACGCTGCGGCCGGAAATACAACCGGCCGCCGCGGAAATTCGCGCCGCGCTCGCATCGAAACCATTCGACCCGCCTGCGCGCAGGGAAATTGCGAAAGACCCACGCCGGCACGAGGCTCTCCGGTTTTTGATTCAACAAAACGAAGCCATCGATATCAGCGTCGAGGTTGTCCTGCTGCGCGAAGCAGCGAAGCAGATGCAATCGAAAATCGCGGCGTTCATTTCGCGCAACGGCTCGGCAACTGTGAGCGAATTGCGTCAGGAACTTGGCACGTCCCGCCGAATTCTGATTCCATTCCTCGAGCACTTGGATCGCGCGGGAATCACGCGTCGAGAAGGCGATCGTCGCAGATTATACGATCAGTAAAAGTTCCTTCTGGCGCGAATCTGCTAAAATAGCGAGTGCCCAAGCGGAAAACAGAAGCACGCAAAAATCCGCGCGAGGTGTCGCTGCACATCGGCTCATCGTTTGCGGGAGCATTGGACAGCGTAGTCTTGCCTTGGATTGAAGCGGCGACCGAGACCGCAATCACACAACGCGAACTGGTTGCAGTCGTGACGCCATTCGCAAGCGACGCAATATTTCTCAGATCCAAGTTGCTGGAAGGCGGCATTGCGCTTCTCGCAGTAAAATTTCTCACGCCCGCGCAGTTACGAGAAATGATCGTGCAGGACGGCGCCCCGATCCCGTTGCGCGAACACTTGCGTCTGCTTCTCTCGATTGCCGCCGAAGAATGCACTGGTTCGCCGGATGTCGATCTTGCAGCTATCGCTAAATCGGTGGCGCACGCGCCGGACCATTTGCTGCGAGAGATCGACCGATTGAGCGCGGCGGGCTGGAGCTTTGGCGATGTTGCTCCCCCGGCATTGCGCACAATCGCAGAAAGGTTTTATGGACTCGTTAGGCAATGCGAATTTCAACTCGTCCACGCGGCTGACCGGGCTGCGATTGAAATAGCGACGACCACTGCGCCGCGACTTGCCAATCTGCTCGTGACCGGATTCAGCGCGGCACAGTGGCACCTCTGGTCATTGCTGCAAGCGACTGTTTTGTCGGCGAAACGCGCAACAGTGGTTCTGGAATATCCACGTGAGCAAACGCGCGCGAGCGATGAAGCCTGGATTGGCACATGGGAGGAAGCTTTCGGCGCGGCCACTCCGTTTTCCAGCGCACGCGAGCGTGCGCGACCTTTCGCTGAACTCGTTAGGCCGACGAATGCGCTTGTCGATCTTGCGGACCGCAATGAACCGCATTTCCTCGTCGGCTTGAACACCACCGACCAAGCGCAGGCCATTGCTGCGATGGCCTTCAAGTTTCTTGAGAACAAATCATGCACACGGCTTGGAATTCTCTTCCCGCGCGCCGGCGCGCTGCCGCGGATGGTCTCCGAATTGCTCGTGCGCTCGGGAATTCCGCATAATGATGCGATTGGACATCTTGCTTCCAGCGAGCTGGAAAACGCGGCGTGGAGCGCGTGGCTTGAGTTACAGGAAAATCATCAACTCGGTCCGTTGCTGCGTTTTCTTGATGCGAACCCGGAATCCCGCGGTGAATTGTCGATCCAAACGCTGCGAGACGAATTGCAGCGCGCGTATCGGAAAATCCTGATCGACGATTTCGCTGTCCTGCGCGGGTACTGCGCGCGTCAAACGGAAGGCGTCGGACACTCGGCGATCGCGAAGCTTCTTGGAAAAATAAAATTCCTCCCGCCGAATACGACTTTGTCCCGTTTTCTCGCGGAGACGAAAACGATTTTCACTGAATTGAAATGGAAAAATCGCTGGGCCGAGATCGAGCGCGTCAGCCAAAACTGGAATCGCGCACTTGCCCTAGAATTGCCGCGCGCGATTTATCTCCGCTGGCTGAAGGAAATTGTCGATCCGTTTGCTATCGCTCGCGCGCGCGAAGGCGATCATCCTTACAGCCGCGTGCATTTACTCTCGTACGCAGAAGCGGACGGAAACGAATGGTCGCATTTGATTCTCGCCGGACTGAACCAGGGTGAGTGGCCGCAAAGCGAAAACGAATCGGCTTTTTTGGGCGATGAAGAGATAGTCGATTTAAACGCGCGCGCGATGCGCGGCGGAAAACAAGGCGAAGGGCACGCCGCATTGCGGGACGGAAAAACGTTTTTGCTTAGCGCGCAGGACCGGCGACAAATCGCGCTGCGCCGATTCATCAGCGCGCTCGACTCAACAGAGAAAGCACTGGCGGTCACGGCCAGCTTGCATCAAGAGTCCGCGCCGGAACGCGTATGGAACCCGGGCGAGTTGTTCAGCGAAATTTATTTTAACGCGCGCAAAACGCCGCTTTCGCAGGAGATGATGTCGATCCTGCGGCAAAGAACGCGCGCATGGCTGGATGCGCAGAAGTTGTTCGAACGCGATTACGCGACGAACTCGGACATCACACAAACGCGAGTGGCATACAACTCGCGCCGCCGCCCGGACGAACCTTTCGGTGAATACGAGTTTTCGTTGCGTGAGGCAATCGATCGCCAGATTACATTGCGCGCAACCCAATGGGACAGGGTCGTCAAAACGCCGGCGCTCATCTGGATGAAAGTATATCTTGGCGTCGAGAGCGAAGAACCGAATCTAAACGAATGGAGCACCGCGACCGGCAACTGGGTGCATGATTGGCTCGCGCAGATTTCCGGCGCGGCAACGCAAAATGTTTTTGTCGATCTTCCGCCATCCGGCCAGCTGCGCGAACGCGTAGCGCAATCGGCGCGGCGATTTCAAAAGCAGATTGTCGATGTTTGCCGCGCTGCTGGACGCAAGACGCCGGATTGGTGGTCCTCAGGTTGGAGCAACGCGTTCGCGCTCGCTGATTGTCTCGCGGGCAAACTGACAGAAGTAGATGGCTGGCCGCGGATGGCGACCGAATGGATATTGAAATCGCCGCAAGCTATCTCGCTGGACGGCGGCGAACTTCGACTCCGAGGGCAGATCGATCTCATGCTCGCGCAAAAACGGTCTGACGAGTCCCAGCTCGGCGGCGCCAACATTTGGATTGTCGATTACAAAACCGGAAACAAGAAAGCGCTCACGGCGACAGGGAGAACACCGGAAGCGCGATTTTCCACCGTGCGCAAGAAGCTCGTACGCGGCGACGCGATCCAGCTCGGTCTCTACGGCCTGGCCGCGCGCGAACTTGGCGCAACTGAAATCAAGTTGAGTCTTCTTTCGCCACTCACTGAACTCGAGTGGCCGCAGCTTCAACTTGGTGATCTTACCCAGCAGCACCAGGATTTTTGGCACGAGCTTTATCGGATGCAGGAAACGGGAATCTTCGGATTGCGCGGTCTGATCCGCTCCGAGTTCAGCATCAACGCGGATTATCCGCTGGCAACGCTGCCGATCGACAGGGAATTCCTGCAAGAAAAATGGACACTGACACATCCGGCGTTTGCGGAAGACGAGGACGATCAATCGTGAACGCGCCCATCGATCAACCAAGCCGAGACCGTTTTGTCTCGGAGCTGGACGAAAATTTTTCCGTTGTGGCCGCTGCGGGCTCGGGAAAAACGCGCGCCATCACTGACCGGATCGTGCGCATCGCGCTCGCCGCGGGACGAGTCCGTTCGACCGGCGGACAAGATCGACATGCACGCGATTTGCTGCCGCAGTTGGTCGTGGTCGCGTTCACCAATCGCGCCGCGGACGAAATGCAGCAGCGCACCCGCGCCGAGATTTTGCGCGCTGGCGTTTCGCTCGATGTGCTGAGCGTGTTTAACCGCGCGTTCTTCGGAACGATCCACAGTTTTTGCGTGCGGCTGTTGGAGACATACGGCCATCGTTTGGGCTTGCCGCCACAGTTCGATCTCATTACCGATGACGACGAACTTTGGAACCAGTTCGTGCAGCAGCAAACAACCATCGGCCGATGCCTTTCGGAGGAAAATCGCCGCGAACTTTTGCGCCATGTTCAAGTGCGACAATTGATGGAGCTAGGCCGGCGCGGTGAGCTAGAGGCGGTACATCCGCCTCTTGAAAAGTGTCCCGATGTAGACTTCAGCGCGATTCATCGTTACATCGCAAGAGGTCCGACGCTGCAAACTGTTCCTCCTTTTCAAAAGGAGTTGCAGCGTGCCGAACAAATCTGGCGCAAAACTGAAGACTTCGTTCGCTGGCCAATTTGTACTTCCAAGGCCCGCGATTTCGTTCCGATTAAGCGAGAAGCTTTCGCGCCGCTGCGGCGATGGCTAGACCAGGCGTCGCTTTGCGTGGCGGCGGAAGTGCAACGCGATTATCGCGAGTTTCGGCTCGGTCACGGAGTGCTTACGTATGACGATCAAGTCGCGCTCGCACTGGAGCTGATGCGGCATCCGGATGTTGCACGGGAAATCCGCGCCAAAAGTTTTCGGGTGATTTTGGATGAAGCGCAAGACACCGACCCGCGACAATTTTCATTGCTGCTCGAAATTACGCGACCGCCGGACGCAACTGGAGTTTGGTTGCGAGATAGACAATCACCGCCGCGCCCCGGACATTTCTCCATGGTGGGAGATTTTCAGCAGTCGATTTATCGCGACCGGGCCGATCTCTCGCAATACCGGCGCATCCACAACACGCTCGTGGAGACGAACGCGGCGGAAGAGCTCGGATTTTCGGTGACGTTCCGGCTCGATACCACGCAGTTGGAGTTCGTGAACGAAACGTTTCGTGAAATTCTTAACAACACCGACAATCAGGTTGCATTTGTGGATCTGAGTCCGCGGCCGCAGATTTTGCCGGGACAAGTCGTGCGTCTCAATCTACAGCCGGGCAATCTCCTGCCGGATCCGCGCGGAAAAATTTCCGATGCCCGCAAAGCGGTCGAGGAAGCGCGCCAGCTCGCGCAGTGGCTGCGCGCCGTCGGCTTAACGAAATTGCGCGCACGATCGTGGAGCGACGTTGCGATTCTCTGCCCGCGCAAGGAATGGCTTCAGACATTGCGGCGCGGTTTACGCGACGCGGGATTCACCGTGCAGGTCCAATCGGAGAAAGAATCGAGGGGCGACAGTCCGGCATACGCGTGGCTCACTGCGCTGTTCGTCATTATGTGGCAGCCCCGCTGCGGTTACGAGATCGTCGGCGTCCTGCGTGAATTGTTTGGAATTTCCGATCACGACCTTGCGCTGTTTTCCTGCAGTCATGGCGACCGATTTCAAATTGAGACGCTGACGAATGGAGCGGACATCGTTTCCAGGAAACTGAGCCTGCTCGCGCAAATACGACTGTCGATCTTGCAATTGCCCCTCTTTGACGCGGCCAACGAACTCGTCAGGCGAACGCAATTGCGCGAGCGCCTAGGCGCGTTGCCGAGTGAGGATTTTGAAAATCTGGAGACCGAATTGGACGCGCTGCTCGCGCTCGCCGCGATCTCCGAGGCCGAACGGATGACGCTGAGCGAGTTCGCCGAGTCACTGCGCCTGCATTTCGCCGATGCGCGCGAGGTCCGGCCATCGAGCGCGGATGCGATCCAGTTGATTACGTCGCAAAAAGCCAAAGGATCGGAGTGGCAGGCTGTGATCGTTCCATTTTTGGCGCGCGAAGTCCGTTCGGGATCGCCGCGCTACCCACGCGTATTCAAAAATCGCGAGACCGGGGAGACGACATTGCTCTGGGACGAGTCAGACCGAGCCGAAATCAAAGACTTGCTCGACTGCGAACAGCGCCAGGAAATGGAACGGCTGCTGTATGTGGCGTTGACACGCGCCCGACACACGCTGGTGCTGGCGTTCGATGAAGCATTGTTCGCGAAAACGAATGGCGAAATTCACAAAGATTCGCAGCTAAAATGGCTGAAGGCGGACAAGGGCGCAGCGAACCAGATGGTGTTTGCAAGCGTCGCGAGTGAAGCGATCGGGTGCGCGCTGACAGCGCAGGATCACGACGCGGCCTTGCGCGCGGCACTCGATAAGATCGACAAGAAGCCAATCGCGGGAAAGATCGACAAGAAAATTGCAGCGAAAAATGCGTCGGCATTTGTGCGCAAGTTGAATCCGAGCGGATTACCGCGCGAGGAGGTCTCGCCGGCGCTCTCCGATGATAAAGTTTTCAGGTCGGCGACGGAGCAGAGTCCGGCATTGCGCTACGGGGTTTGGTGGCATGATTTCATCAGTCAGATTCCGTGGGACTCGGTTCGGCGCTCAGGCACCGCCGGTACACCAGCGATGCCGGGTGCAGCGGAAAAGATCTTCGAGAGATGTCGAATGAACTCGCCCGAGCCGGGGCGGTCCACACGGGAGTGGCAATTGTTGCGCGATTACCTCGCGAGGGACCAAAATTTTTTGCGTGATTTTTCGGAGGCAACGGTGGTCGTTCACGCGGAGATGCCATTTTTTTGGAAGGTGGACGAGGAACGTTGTCTGGAGGGAATTGTAGATCTTGCATTGTTTAACCGGCCGGGGCGGCGGTGGTTTATCCTGGATTGGAAAACCAACCGCGTCACACTCGACAAGACAGACACGTTGCGCGCGCAGTATCTGTCGCAGCTTGCGGCGTATTGGGCAGCGGTGCGCGAAATCACCGGGATGCAAGTCGAAGCTGCGATTTATTCAACGCCGACGGCGGCGTTGCTGCATTACAACGAAAAGGAGCTCGCAGGCGAATGGTCGCGATTGGAAAAGCTTTCGCCCGAGCGCTTCGATGTCGAAGTTGCAGCAGCGGTCAGTCGGACGCCGTTTGCGCCGTCTGCTCGATCAGTGCAGTTAGAGTTCGCCGAGCTTTGAAGTGATTGGCTAAACCTGTGGCAAAAGCACTCACGCAGAAGTTGGTGAGAAACGCGAACCGGAAGAACCGTTAATAGGTCCACGCAATCGGGGCGCGTGACATGGATGTACTGAACAGGGCGTGTTGCCCAAACGCACGGCAACATCTCACGCTGGGATTTCCTCCTTTGTCATTCCGAGCGGAGTCGAGGAATCTCTCATTTTAAGAATTTCCAGCAGCAAGAGATGTCTCGACTGCGCTCGACATGACAAAAAGAGCATTTGGGCAACAGCCCCAACAGATTTCGCAATAGAATCGCTCCAACACTGACCTTTTAATCTCTTGAATGTACTCTTTGGAGAAGGTGTGGGAGTAAGGCGGCGTCGAGAAAGTCAACAATCGCGCTCGCCGCGAATGAATTGTTCGACGCAGCGATAGGCTTCGTCGTCGGTCATTTGCACCGGCGGATGCTTGGAGAAATAGGCGGATGGCGAGTGCAAAGCCCCGCCGATGCCGCGGTCGAGCGCCAGCTTGCAGCAGCGAATGGCATCGATGGCGATACCGGCGGAGTTCGGTGAATCTTCCACGGAGAGTTTGAGGTCAATTTCCATTCCGACATCGCCAAAGAGGCGGCCTTCCACACGAATGAAAGCAATCTTGTTGTCGAGCTGCCATGGCACATAATCGCTCGGTCCGATGTGGATATTTTCGTCCGCTAATCGTTCGCTTAGGACAGATTGGACGGCTTCGGTCTTCGAGGTTTTTTTGGATACGAGGCGACTGCGGTTGAGCATGTTCAGAAAATCGGTGTTGCCGCCGGTGTTGAGTTGGTAAGTGCGCTCGACCTTGACCCCGCGCTTACGAAAGAGATCGACAATGGTGCGATGCAAAACCGTCGCACCGAGTTGCGCTTTAATGTCATCGCCGACGATCGGCAAATTTTTGTCGGCAAAACGTTTTGCCCAAACCGGGTCGCTGGCGATGAAAACGGGGATGTTGTTGACGAAGGCGATACCGGCTTCGAGCGCGCAGCCGGCGTAGAACCGACTGGCTTCTTCGGAACCAACCGGCAGATAGTTAACCATGATCTCAGCGCACGAATCTTTCAGCTCGGCGATGATTTGTTCGCGCGTGGATTCCTTTTCCAGCGGCAGAAACGTGCGCAGAGGATCCTGGTCGCGCATATGCGGTGCGTAGCTGTCAAAAACGCAACCCATTTTTACGATGGCGCCAGTGAGATTGACATTCTCGCAAAAAACTTTCGTGCAGTTAGGCGGCGCAAAAATTGCGCGGCTGACGTCTAGTCCAACTTTGCGACGGTCAATATCAAAGGCCGTCACGACTTCAATGTCGCCCGGTCGATAGGAACCGATCTGACGATGCATTAGCCCGACTCCAGAACCGTTGCTGGCGGAGCCGCGGTAAAAGTTTATTCCCTGAACCAGCGAACTGGCGCAATTACCAACGCCAACAATAGCGATTCTGATTTTTCTCATTCCAGAAGTTATGCAATCCTATCCGCAGCCGAGCAGCCCGGGCAAGATGCAAAATTTAATATTCCAAAGAAAATTAGTCGCGAATTCAATTGAACCAACCCTCCGATTTTGGGCCAGCTAACGAGCGTGGAAAATGACGCAGCCCTGGCTAGGATGCAAGCAATATCCCAGGATTTTTTTGAAAAAGATGCTGCTGCCTAGGAGATACGATCCATGGCTGCTAGGGCGTCGGATCATTTTGCTTTTGCTGATTGGTCTAACGACCCGTGTTAGGTGTGAGATATCGACCTACACAGTTGAACAAGGCGTCGCCCTCGCGGCCGAACAGAACCCAGAGATTCTCATCGCCCGAAAGAAAGTTGAAGGAGCCCGGGGCGGGCTCATCGGAGCGCGCTCCGGTTATCTGCCATCTCTGCTCTCAACTGGATCCGCCGACAAGCGGCAAGAGCAAACCCAAACGCGGCTACGCAACGAGGATTACAACGCAACCCTGCGCGCGCTCGAGAATGTTTATACGGGGGGAGCGGTATCCAGCCAGGTGGCGATCGCCAAACTTAATATTGAGAAGCAGAACTACGAGCTGGAAGAAACGATAAATCGCGTGGCAATGGACGTGCGCATAGCGTTTTACGACCTTTTGCTCAATCGCGCCAAGGTGCAGGTGCACGAGGATTCAGTTCGTGCTCTTGAGGAAGAAGCAAACACTCAACAGCAAAGGTTGCGCGCCGGTATGGTAGGAACACTCAATGTTCGCCGAGCAGACGTCGCGCTCGCTAACGAACGGCCCGAGCTGATCAACGCAAAGACCCAGCTAAAAAATTCCTATCTGCGGCTGAGCGAACTTTTTGGAATGGATGACCGCTCCGGCACAGATCCCCCCTTTGAAGTCGCCGGGCAGTTGCAGTACGAAAAGCGTCACCCCGATTTGAATGACTGCCTGGCGCGCGCCGAGGTGAGCCGGGCGGAAATCAAGTCGCGACAGAAGGATATTGAGATCGAAGATCGGCAGTATGTGGTGGACCGAAGTGAACTCCGCCCCCAGGTGCAGGTCTTCTCAGGCTATGAAGTTTACAGCGAGCGTGACCCTGCCGTCGGTCCTGAATTGAACCATGGTTACATCGTTGGCGTGACCGGCACGTGGCATCTGTTCGATGGTTTTGCCACCAAAGGGAAAATGCAGGCCACTCGCGCCCGACGCGAAGCGGCCGTGCAGGCGCTGGAAATTTCCCGGCGCGCTATTGCCTCTGAGGTGCGGAGTGCGTTTCTCGATTTAGAACAGGCAGATAAAGTGCTGGAATCGGAGACCAAAAATGTGCAGACAGCGGACGAATCTCTCCAGATTGCAAAAAACAATCTGGCAGCAGGACTAGGAACACAACTCGACGTGTTACAGGCCGCTGCCGACGTGACTCGTACACGCACCACCCGGTTGAGCGCGATTTATCTGCACAGCGTCGCGCTCGCCCACCTCGCGCGGGCCTGTGGCAGCCCTCTCGAAGCGCTCGATTTCGGATCGAACAATAAAAAACAGACTAACGAGAAACAGGCGGTCGATTTGGCGAATCCGCCTCCAAAATTGAGCCACCGGTGAAAACGCGGATAGCATCAATCATCGTCTGTTCCCTGCCGATCTTGCTCAGGGCACAAGCCATCACGCTGGATGAAGTTCTAAATGCGACGCTGGAAAAAAATCCCGCCATCCAGCAAGCGAAAGTAAACCTCGAACAAGCGGCCGGCCAGCGACTGGTGTTTCGCTCCATCGTATGGCCGAGTGTAACAGTCGATGTGCCTGCCGGAGTTCAAGGCGGACATCGGGGCGGCCGAAATACGACTCAACCGTTCGGCATTATACGAGGAACGATCACACAACCATTGTTTAACATGGCCATTCCACCATCACTGCGCCGAGGAAACGTGGAGCTTCTGATCGCTCAGCAGCAACTTAACGTCGCGGTTGTGGAGCAACTGCACACCGCACGTCTGGAATTTTACGCCGCCCTTTACGGTCGCGATCTGTTATCGCTTACTGTAAAACAGCAACAGCGCCTGGACGAGAATGTGACCAGCCAACAGGAACGCTATCAAGCGGGACTGATCGATCGTAGCGCTTTGACGAGTGCCACGGTGGAAGCTCGCGAACTTGATTCGCAGGTCGAGAGTAACCGGCGCGATTATGCTGATGCTCGACTGAGATTGGCCGAGGCGATGGCGCTTCCGTCCGGCTCGAACCCAGATCTGCCCGAGCCTGAAGGTGAGTTGCAATTTGTACCCACGTTTGTGGATGTTGATTCGGAAACAGCGGCAGCCCTGAAGCGCCGAACTGACCTGAAGCTTGCGCGCCTGATGGTGCAATCTGCTAACGAAGATGAGCGCATTATCGAAGCTGGCTACTATCCGAAGGTGTCTGGAAGCGTGAGCGCCTTTTACATTCCCGTTACCGGAATTCATCGTCAAGGTTCGACGAGCAGGACGCAGGATTTTATTTCATCAGAAATCCAGGAGACCGCCGCCTACACCTGGCAGGTAATTGACAACGGCAAGGTGGCGGGTGCCGCCATAAAACAGCGTAAAGCACGTGAGATCAACGAAATTGCCTGTCAAAAACTGGAAGCCAGTATTGGCCGCGAGTTGTTGCGGCTTCGCAACGAGCTGGAATCAATTGATGCACGGCATAAATCGCTTGCTGCAGCTGCCGATGCGGCAGAACAAGATACAGTGACGGTGCGGCAAAATCTTGGAGGCGGCCTCGCATCAGAACTCGAGTACCGGCTTGCGGAAAACAGCTTTTCCAAAACACAGGGTGGATTGCTGGCCGCCAAATACCAGCAAAGGGTCGCGCTTGCTGAATGGGACCGCGCGACGGGACGGTATTTTCAATTTTCTGGAGACAGCGGGCGAAAGGTGCATTAGTTGCAGTAGTTGAAGTTGGCGGAATCCAAGAAAATTTTGTGGCTCGGTGGCGGCCTACTCGTAGTTGTTTGCGCCATTATTTACTACTTCTTTATGCCGGTAGCAGAAGTAGCGACCGTCCGCCGCGGCACGGCGCTTTCCGCTATTTACGGTACGGTCCGCATCGAGCCGACCTTTGTTGTCCACGTGCGCGCGCAGAATTCCGGGTTCATCCAGTTAGCAGATGCATTTTCAGCGGGCCGCGGTGCAATCGGCAAGAGCGTAACAAAGGGCCAGTTGCTCGCTACCATCGCTGACGAAACCACCGCACTCCAGCTTAAGCAGGCGCGCGCAGACCTGCAGGCGGCGAACGAACGGGCCAAACTCCCGTTGCCTTCTGAAGAGCCGCTCAAAGTAGCAGAAGATAATTTGCAGCGGCTGGAGAAGGTCGTCGCGTCCGGCAACGTGCCGGAAGTTGACTACCAGAAAGCTGAATCCGACGTGAAGCGATTGCGCGGCGCAGTTGAGAACGAGCGCATCGAGGCGGAGCGCAATCTCCAGGCGCTCGATGAAACCTCCAAGAAACTCGAAGCGCAGATGAAAAACTCAGAAATCCGCGCGCCAATGGATGGACTTCTCAATGCGGTTCAGGCGGTTGATCGCGAGCTGGTTGCGGGAGGAAACGAGCTTTTCACTGTTTCCTCGCGCAAAAATTACGTGCGCGGGGAGGTAAACGAAGAAGATGTCGGCGAAGTAAAACCCGAAATGAAGGCAGTAATGCAACTTTATGCCTATCGTACCCGAACCTTCACAGCTCATGTTTCTTCGATTCAGCCGGCGGCTGATCCAAACACGCAGCGTTACACCATCCTCCTCGAAATGGAAAATCCGCCAGACAATTTGATGGCCGGGATGACAGGCGAAATGAACATCATCACCGGCACCCACAAAAATGCCGTGCTTGTGCCAACACGCGCGCTACTTGTCGATCAAGCCCTCGTCGTGAAGCAGGGCATCATCCGGCGCCGGACCGTGAAGGTGGGGTTTCGCACTCTTGATTTCGCCGAAGCGTTGAGCGGGGTGTCAGTCGGCGAGCGCGTGGTCGTTTCGGATCAAGATCAGTTGCACCCGGGACAACAAGTGCGGCAACGACGAGTCGACATTCCAGCAAAACCGTGACGCGGTGACGGCCTCCTTTTACGTCGGTTTGCGTTTTGCGACCCATCGCAAACGCGCGTTGCTGCTCAGTCTCGTCGGCGTCGTGTTTGGCGTCGCGATCTTCATTTGCACCCAGGCGCAGACGCAGGGCTTCGCCCAATATTTCATCGACTCGACCATTGGAACCAATGGAGCACTCGTCCTTCAGGGGCGCTTTCGTCCCCACTATGGAGTACTGATCATCCCTTCGAAGAGTGCGTCGCGTGATTATTTTGAAGGAATCAACAACGCGAACGAAATCATGCGAGTGAGCCGGCAATTTTCCGACGTTGTTTCGTGTTCGCCCGTGCTTCGCGGCACGGTCAGCGCCCGGGCCGGATTCGAGAACGCCACTGTTGATCTCTACGGGATCAATCCAACGTTGCATCTCCGCACAACCGATCTGGCCAAGGAATTGATCGATGGCGATTTAAATGATTTCCGAAACAACACGAGTTCTCTCATCCTCGGCTACAGGTTGGCCGGTGCGCTTGGTGTCGCTCCAGGCGATACGCTGCAACTGCTTTCGCCTAGTGGCGAGTATTGGCGGTTCACTGTCGCGGCCACCGCACGCAGCGGCATAGGCTCGATCGATGGCACGCGCGTTTACTCGCACGCCCCAGTTGCCCAGACGTTGCTCAACAAACCGTTCAACGCCTCGATGATCATTTACAAACTGCGCGATCCCGAGCGCGCGCCAGCGTTGGCGGCTCGGTTTGAGAATCTATTCCAAGTTGGCGCGGATAGCTGGCAGCAACGCGAAGAATCTACATTGCAGCTATTTTTGACGCTGCGCTTATCGGCCGCGGTCACGGTCTCGCTCATTATTCTTCTCGCGGGTTTCGGGATTTTTAACGTACTCACAATGTCAGTCCTGTCGAAGGTCCGAGAGATCGCCATTTTGCGGTCGATGGGTTATCGGCGGAGCGACATTAGCGCCATCTTTCTCTGGCAAGGCGCACTCATCGCGGCTGTCGGATCGCTACTCGGTTGTTTGCTCGGCGCGGCGATGACGTGGGGTATCTCGCAAATCCCAATACGGATTCGCGGCTTGCTCTACGCCGATCATTTCCTGGTGATTTGGGATTGGCGACATTATTTCTGGGCAACGCTGCTTGCGATGGTCGCTATATTTATCGCTAGTTACGTTCCGGCGCGGCGGGCTGCCCAGCTTCCGCCGGTCGCGACACTGCGCGGTTCCAGCGTATGAATGGTGAACTTTGCCTCAGTTGTTGCGAAATCGAGCGCTACCTCGGCGAAGACGAGTCGCGCGTGCACGCCTTGCGCGGCGTGTCACTCGGTCTGGAATCGGGCAGTATTCACGCCGTGGTTGGCCCGTCGGGCTGCGGGAAAAGCACTTTGCTTTACATTCTCGGCCTGCTCGATCAACCCGATGGCGGTTCGGTCACGATCAGGTCTGAACCGATGTCGCATTTAGCGGACGACGAATTGGCGCGTCGCCGCAACGAGCTGATTGGTTTCATTTTCCAGTTCCATTTCTTGATGGAGGATTTCAGCGCGCGCGAAAATGTCATGATCCCGATGCGCCGGCTTGGGCAACTCACCGAGGCTGACATGCGTGATCGGAGCACAGCTTTGCTCGAAGCAGTTGATTTGGGGGATAAACTTGATCGGCTGAGCCGCCATCTTTCCGGGGGAGAGCAACAGCGTGTCGCCATCGCCCGCGCGCTTGCCAATGATCCGCAAGTGATCCTGGCCGATGAACCGACGGGCAACCTCGACACACGCAATTCGCAGCGCGCTTTTGAATTGCTCGCCAATCTTGTGCGCGAACGGCAGAAAGCCTTACTCCTCGTCACACACAATCGCTTCATCGCCGACGCGTGCGACTGGGTGCATGAAATGAAGGATGGCCGGATCATCAAAATCCATCCTCATGGTCAGCGGATTTCAGTGTGACGCCAGGCAGGAGTCACCGCTGGGCCATCCTTGTTTGAAACGACTCCAGCAGTTTATCAATGTAGTCCTTCCACGAACGAAATTTTCGCGCGCGAGCGTCCTCGCAGAGTCGCGCATACAACTCTCGATCTAAAAGCAGCCGCCTCATGCCGTGAGCAAGCGCGTTCACCTTCGCTTGATCGACAATGAAACATCCTCCGCCTTGAGCGACTTCGCCGAGGGCACCGTTTCCACCGCAAACGCACGGCTTACCGTGTAATAGACTTTCTACAATCGGCAGGCCGTAGCCTTCCATTAAGGACGGATAGACCGTGAATCGGCAATCCCGGTATTCGCGCAACAATGTCTCGTCGTCCACGTGCCGCAACCACCGAATAGGCCGGCCTTCGCCCTGCAGATCGCGTATTTCCGACATTATTTTACGCCTCGAGAATTTTGTCGCCCTCCCAATTAAATGAAGCTCGAAATCCAGTCCTTCTCGCCACAGGTTTCTCGCCGCCGCTAAGAGAGTGTAATGATTTTTCCGTGGATCCAGCGAGCCGACACAAACGATCAGGCGGGATGCAGCCGACTTGTCGTTTTCAGGTCCACCATCGTGCATTTCCGCTGGCCACGGCTCGACCGTTACCGACGTTGGTCGGCAACCACATTGATGCCATAACTGGCGCAGATCGTCCCGGGCTTCCTGAGAGATACAGATGACGTTATCAAAGGCTGCCAGAGATTCGATGTATTCGCGGTAGCGCCGTTTCCTGATTCCATAAAGAGAGGACAAGCGCAAACGGGCTGCGTCGTGAAAAATCGCCAAAGACCGGACCCGTGTACTTTTGATCAAGTCTGGCAAATACTTGCGCCGCGAATCATGGTGACTATCCGGTGAGATAAAAACATCACTTTCCGTGAGCGACCTCGCGAAATCGAAACGAGAAAGACATGCGAATCTCTTTAGTTCGGCGATAGGATTCTCGCCGCGAATTTCCGGACGTCTCGTTGGCCGGGAATTGACGTCGAAGGGGCGGGTTAGCAGTTTTTGCTCAATTGTGCCGAGGCGCTGGTAAAATCGCCCGATCCGGTTCCAACAAATTGGCGTCACCGGCGCGTGCTTGGAAAGCTCAGTAAAAATCTTGCGCGTCATCCGCTGCATCCCCGTGTTCTGCACAGAGGTGCATGAGCTGGTCACATCCACACAGATTTTCATCAATTCGCCCGACAAGCGATCACCATCACTGACCGGAAACGCGCCAGCAGATGAACTGAGCGCGGCTGAGTTCCACTTGAACGTTCGGATATATTTCGCGGATGGCAGGAAAATCACGCTCCACGCAGACGCCCACCAAGGGAGGCTTGGGCGGATGCCGATGGATCCGCTCGGGCGCCTCCGATTGCACAGGGAATCGCAAATTCCCGTGGAAGAGATAAAACGAATCCCAGAGCAGATCTCCCCCTGGCGTTTCCGCTTTCACTAGCACAGTCTTCATATCCGCCTGCTGGAGTTCACCCAGCTTTTCAGCGATCAGCTTTTCGTCGGCCACATCCTTTCGGCGGCGCTCTATCGTTATTGCTGAGTGCACAAAGCCGGCTGATAGCGCGACAATTAGAACGAGTGCTGTGCGGAGGCGGATGATCGGGCCGCGCTCCAAAAACCTATAAAAGACCAGCGCAAGCAAGAAACAAAGACAAGGAATGATCGGGACGATGTAACGAACACCTCGAAAATTGAAGACGATCGTCAGGCCAATTACAGCCAAGCTGACGATCGCAATCTCACGAACTCCCGCCGAGGGCCTTTCTTTTTTCGAAAATAGAACTACGAACGCGGCCAGGAACGAAAGCAGACCGCAGGCGCCTCCGAGAGTGCTTAGACCATACAAGACTGCAAAGTACGGCCGCACGCCAAGATTAGCCGGCCCAGTCCAGACAACAACTTCCTCGTGAAACAGGCGACCAGGTGACATTCCAAATTTTGTGATTTGAATCAGCGGCCAGATTGCCATGGTCACGAGTGCCAGGAGCGTACTGATAACCAACCACCAGCTTCGCAGCTTGGGTCGTTCAACAGTGGAAGCTAGCCGCACCAAGATGATCAGCAGCCAGATCAAAAAAGGCATCGAGAACTTTTGCAGGCTGCCAAGCCAGCAGGCGGCTGCCACTCCTAGCCACCAAACAGGCCGGTTCCGCGCCAGTTGTGCAGAAAGAATCGCGCTGATTGTAAAGAACGTGAGCCCAATATCGAGAAAGCCACGACTGGCCTCCGGCGAAAACAATGGAGATGAAGCGAGGACCGCAAGGCTAAGTGGGATCAGCCACGGCCGGTTAGGCTCGACCAGGAAAACCAACCACCCGAGCGCCACCATTGTCAGGCAGCCGTAAAGCAGCGGCCACACGCGAACAGCCAACGTTCGATTGTGAAGCCGTGACAACGTCAAACTCGTCAGCCAGTATTGCAAAGGAGGCTTTTCGAATGATCGCTCAAAGTTGTTGTGAACGACCCATGGCCCGGTAGACAGCATCTCGCGGCTGCGTTCGGCCGTTAGGAGCTCGTCCGTGTGCGTCAGAGTTCCTCTCGGTATCTCAAAGGCGAGCCAGGCAAAGACAGAAACGAGTACGGCGATCGCCGTAGCAATCGCCCATTTGCGCCGCTTCTGAATATCGTGAGGCTCGCTGATCTGTTCCGTCAGCGGATCAGCCACTTGGATTTGACTCATATAAGTGAAAAATATAATCCATTCACCGGAAAAGAGTTCTTGCAACTGCCGCGCATCAGAGCAATCTCGAATCGCAACATCAGCGACTGAGCGACGTGGCGAGCAGGAGCTCTCCCCTCAATGATCAGCAAATCACGTCTGGGAATCAGCCCCTCGTTGACTCCGCATGGATAAAAAAGATTTCGCGGATATTTCCACCGGTACTCATGTAATTTCATGCTGAAACGAGCGGCGCATTATGAAGATCTTTCTGACTGGGGCAAGTTCCGGCATCGGATTGGCAATCGCCAAAATGCTCAGCGCCAGCGGCCACGAAGTCTGGGGAACCTCGCGCGAGCCGACGCACATTCCGCAGTTGGCGCGATTGCATCCAGTGCTGCTCGATTTATCCGATCCCAATTTAATCGACCAGGCATTCGCGAAAGCGCTTTCTGAGGCAGGCCATTTTGACGTCGTCATCAACAATGCAGGGAGCGGTCATTTCGGCCCCGCGGAGCATCTTCCAGCCCAGGAGATCGCACGCCAATTTCAAACTCTCGTGTTTGGTCATCTCCAATTAATGCAGCTGGCGTTAAACGCCATGCGCTCGCCTGGAAGCGGGCTGATTATCAATGTGACATCCCTAGCCTCGCGCTTGCCCGTGCCGTTCATGGCGGCTTACAACTCGGCCAAAGCGGCGATGGCTGCTTTCACCATGTCAATGCAACTCGAACTGCCCGATACGAGGGTGAGACTTCTCGACCTTCAACCGGCCGATATCTCCACTGCGTTCAATGACGCAATAAGCAAGAGTGCACCGCCCGATTCGAGGTATGAATCAAATGTGGCCAAGATATGGAAGGCCGTCGATCGCAACGTGAAGGCAGCGCCAAAACCCGAACTAGTCGCGAAAAAAGTTCTCAAGTTGATCGATGCAACAAATCCCCCGCCGCGCATCACCGTCGGCGATACATTTCAAAGCAAAATCGCGCCCTTTATTTTTCGTTTTCTGCCGCAGCGCCTTCGGATCTGGGGCCTAAAGAAATATTACGGCATATGAGGACGTCACTGAGGTCGACATCGTCCTCGATCCGAAGTCCGATATCTGAAGCCGTAATTTTAATGGCGGGATTTGGCTCGCGGCTGCGCGGCTCTCGTGACCGTTTTTTGAAACCGTTGGTCCCGGTGGGCGGTCGCCCGCTGGTTTCATACACTATTAGTGCGCTAGCCGAGGCGGGAATAAAGAAAATCAATGCCGTCGTCGGATTTGAGCGCGCGCGTCTAAGCGAAGCTGTCACGCGATTGATTCCGCCGGAAATCAATGTGTGTTTCGTTGAAAATCCTGACTGGCAAAAGAAGAATGGCATTTCTCTTCTCGCTGCGGCTCGCGCTGTCACTCCGCCATTTCTTCTCACCATGAGCGATCATCTTTTCGACCGTGCGATTATCGACCTGTTAACGAAATCGGCAGACCTCTCGCAACTGAATCTCGCCGTCGACAAAAAATTGAACACCATTTTCGATTTGGACGACGCCATGAAAGTTCAGACGCGCGGGGACCGCGTGATCGCCATCGGGAAGAATTTGCTAAATTACGACGCGATTGACACTGGGTTCTTTGTTTGCCCCGCTGAGATTTTCAAGTACCTCGAAAAGGCGAAACAGGCGGGTGACTGCAGTCTCAACGACGGGGTGCGCTTAATGGCGGCGGACAACCGAGTGCGTGCGTTGGATATTGGTGAGGCTTGGTGGCAGGATGTCGATACTCCAGACATGCTGCGCCACGCGGAGGAAAGGATGAGGAGAGTAGGCTAAGACCCGAAGCCAGGTTGCGCCCGCCAATTGTCCATTTGGCTGGCGGAGCGCGCACAACCTAGAGTGCAGGTGGCGTGGCAGGACTTGTACTGAAAGAATTGCTCCCGTAAATCAGCGAATGTGTAATCCATCAGGTCCTTGGACCACACTTTCCGCGTCTGTGAGCACCAGTTCACTTGTCCGTATTCGTCAATGTAGAGATATCGGCTTCCCGCGCGACATTTGAACGGCGCCGAGCCATTTTTCACCAATCGTGTTCGGTAGTTGGAGAAATCCACCCACCTTTTTGGCAGTTGCCTGACAATTTTTTCGAACGCCTTTACTTCGTCACTGTTTAGCTTCAGCTGTCCCTCATTATCATGGATGAGTAGAACGCGCGGGACGAAGCCCATTTGCTTGGCAAAGGAAACAACTTCCTCGGCCTCTTGTGGAGGGCACGCCCCGAGAACACCGCTTACCACGACTCGAAAGCGCGCATACTTGTGAAGCCATTGCAGCCGCTGCTTAAGGTTGCCCAAAACTTTCTGGGTTGTCTCATTGCCTTGGACTCCGTCAATAGAGATCTGCATCTCCTGAAGTCCTGATTTGTTCAGGGCCTCGATCAAATCAGGTCGCAAAAGAAGCCCATTGGAAATCATGCCCGTGCGGAAAAAACGAAGTTCACGGCACTTGCGGATCAAATGAGGAAGGTCCGGATGAAGCGTTGGCTCACCGCCAGTCAAGGAAATCCCGAATGTGCCGAGACTTTTCAACTTCCGCAGGCGCTTCTCCAAAAGACTAGTTGGAATTGGTTTACTGGTTTTATCGAACTCCGAGCAGTAGCCGCACGATAAATTGCAGCGGCGAATGATAACCAGCTGGGCGAGGAACGGGCTAAAACGGAACCGCGAAAAAACGCCTCCCATACTGCCAGAAAAGGGCTGGCGCGCATTCTTCATTAGCACAGAGCCATTATTTTTTGCCACAAGGCGGAAACTTAGCCAAAGTCACGGCCGAGGCGAACTGTTTGTCCCGCCTTTGATGAAATAAAACGATGCGGTGCGACGACTGATGATTGAGGAATGCATCATCCTGGCCGACAGCCCTAGCGCCTTAATTGAATTGTGCGGAATCTCGGTGCTCGAACGCCTAATGCGTACCCTTCAGACCTGCGAATTCAACAGTGCGATCATTTTATCAAGCACACCCGACTTGATTGAGCAGCATCTCCGACGGGCCTCGCGATTTCGCGCAAAGGTGAAAAGCACAGTCTGCACTCGCCCACCAGGACCCGTAACAGGAAAACAGATTGCCAATGTTTGGCCGGCGCACGCTGAATATGCGTTGGTGTTACGCGGGGACACGATTTTCGACGCTCGCCTGTTGCGAATTCTGGCAGCGCAATCAGCGTCTACGGCACTCGTCGATCTGGCGATACCAACGCCACTGCAAGGGCTGGTAGCTTCGGCCCCGGATGTTCTTCATGGGAAATTCTGTGGGGTGTCTTTGCTTCGTCAGAGTTGGGTCTCGGCGCAGAGCGGCTCTTTCGAGGCTGCCATCCGCAGCGGTCTGGAGCGACGAGATGTTTCTAAGTTAGACGTCGCAGCTCAACCTCTGTATTCCAAGACAATGCGGCGAGAACTAAGGCCTTTCTGGTTCCCTGCACCATCCTCTGCCAATAAACGCGCAGCCGAGCGTATCCTCTTGGATTCAGCCCAAAAAGGAACGCTGGACTTTCCCGCCTGGGTCCACGCCCCTATCGAAAACTTCCTCATCTCCAGGCTCTACAACACTGGCATTACTCCAAACCAGTTAACTCTCTTTTGCAACATCGTCGCGTGGGCGACGACCGTTCTTTTCGCGACAGGGCACCTGGTTCCCGGAATAATCCTCGCGTTGAGCGTAGGCGTGCTCGACGGGCTCGATGGAAAGCAGGCGCGGATAAAAGTGGAGGCAAGCCACGGTGGTAAACTCGAGCATTGGTTCGACGGCCTGTTTGAGATTTCCTGGTGGATCGCGCTCGCATATCACTTTCGCAGCTCCGCAGAGCTGCCTCAGGCCTTTCGTTACTTGCTCTTGCTTCTTTTCGCTGAAGGCCTCGATGCAATCGCTAAAGGAAGCATCCTTTTCACGTATCGAAAATTAATTGATGAACTTGGCCCGTTCGACCGGTTCGTGCGTTTTGTGGGTGGGCGCCGCAATGTGTACGTCTGGATCCTCGCTGTCGGCCTGCTCCTGGGAGCCCCGGCAAAGGCTTTCATCACCATGGCGTGGTGGGAAACGGCAACCGCAGCGGTGCATCTTCCACGCGCAATGTGGGCCCTATGGACTTTTCGAAAATCTAGTTCCGTCGTTCGTTAGGCCAACAATTTGCTGTAAATCCGATACGTCTTGTATTTCGAGGCGCCCATCGCCTCGATGAATCGGTTAATCATGAAATTGTCCTCGAGCGTCATGCTCAGTTCGCCGGTATTGAATCCTTCTTCGATTTCTCGCAGAACCAAAGCTTCTGCCACACCGGCACGGCGATATTTTTCGACAACGCCGAGCGCGACCATCCGGGCAATTCGAATCTTCCTCCGATGATAAAGGAGTTTCACCAGTCCAATTGGTACCCCGCAATACGTTAACCGCCCGTTGATTCGGCGGAGTGCAATGTGAATATCGGGTACGGCGATCACAAAACCGACCGGAACATCTCCGGCTTCGGCAATTAGTGTGCCGCCGGGAACGACCAGAAGCCGCATTTCTTTCGCCATATACTCGGCCTCGGCTTCAGTGAATGGGACGAAGCCCCAGTTATTATGCCAGGCTTGATTGTAAACTGTGCGGATCCGATGCGCCTCCTCCGACAATTTTCGCAAATTAATCGGTCGGATCGTAACGCCGTGCTTCTTCGCCCGCGCAATTGCGATTTTTCGGAGCCGCTCCGTCGGTTTTGCGAACTCGGAAAACCACCATGCGTACCAATCCTTTTCCTTCGCAAAACCGCATTGCTCGAGAAAATCAGCGTAATAAGGAGGATTATGCGAGGTGAGGACGGCGGGCGGGTACTGAAAGCCGTCGACCAGCAACCCGCAAACATAATTTGTCGAGTAATCGATCGGGCCCATGATCTCGCTGCGTCCGCGCGCACGAAGCCACTTGGCGGCCGTCTCGAAGAGCGCTGCAGCTACATCGCGATCGTCGATCGATTCAAAGAGACCAAAACAGCCGACGTTGGTCTGATGAAGCTGATTATAGCGGGGATCATCACTCGCCATGATCCGGCCCACGATTTGATCGTCACGTCGCGCCAAAAACAAAGCGGCATCGCCGTGTTTATAAAACGGATGTTTATGTCGATCTAAGAATTCTTTGCGCTCAATGATTAGCGGCGGCACCCACGCGGGATCGTCTCGATAGATGCGCCAGGGAAATTTAATGAACACATCGCGGTCGCGATCCGAAGTAACCTGAGAGATTTCGATCGCGCCCACGGGATCAGGGCAAAGCTGCGCTTGCCTCCGGAGTCCAGTCCGGCCGTGCCAGAAAAGAACGCGACATTCTTTCCTGCCGAACAATCAGGAAAATCAGCAGAAAATTGAACGCGCTGAGCTCGAGCCAGAAATACCAGCTCGGCCGATCGATGAACAAAAAGAGAAAAAGAAAAAACATGCGGGTGTTGGTCATCAACAGGCCCCACAATCTCAACAGGGGACGGGCCGCCGCGCGATAGATTTCTCGCAGCGAATCCGGCACTCCGGCAACGAAGCGGCGTTCGGTCAGGTCACGCAATTGTCTCAGCCTGGGCGAGAGCAGTTCCTGCTGGCGTGTGAAATTTAGATAGGTTGCGAGCAGGAACTTGTTCCAACCATTTGTCCGCCAGGAAAGCTGTTGGTAATCGTCTTGCAAGACGCGCGAAGAATCCCAATCCGCGCGCGAGCGGCCTTTCACGAAATAGAGGTAGGCATTTCGATAATAATCGGCGGCGGCGCCCTGAAACGCATGGCTGATTCCGGCGGCAATCGCCAAAGCAATCACGGCCAGTGACGCGCCACCGTTCAAACACCGAAGAGCCAGATGCACATAGATATTCAGAAATATCACGTGATCGACCAGACTATCGATGATCCGGCCTTTTCGGTTTTTCTGATTTAACAGGCGCGCAAGTTGCCCGTCCGCGTTATCGAACAGATTCGCCACCACATGGAAAACCATGCCCACGAGATTGGCGGCCAAGTTCCAATAGAAATACAAGTGGCCGGCTGCGATTCCGAAACAGGCGCCTATGAAAGTCACCTGCAACGGCGTTATTTTTAATCTTGCGAAAAACTCCGCTAGCCGAAAACCAAGCGGGCGGTAGAAATAAAGGTCGACAATGCCCTCAACTTCGCGCGCCTTGTAAGTCGACTCGATTCCGGAGAATGCTTGAACGAACTGGCTCGGCATTACGAACTCATCCTGACCGAGAGCTCAGACACTTTGCAGCGCAACCGGAACGCAGCTGCCTTGATCTTGGAATCTGCGTCTTTCAGCGTGTCGTCGAGAATGTTGAGCGCTTCGTCCAGATCGGCGCGCGTATGTTTGGCAGTCACGCAGGCGCGGAAACAAATTTTATTTTGTGGCACGGCTGGGTAATCCACCGGGGCAACCCATAGGCCGCGTCGTCGTAAATCGTGACCCAGTCGATACATTCGCTCCCGATCTCCGATTACGATCGGCATAATGTAAGTTGTCGATTTACCAGTATCGATCCCGAGATTGCGCAGTTGCGCATGGAAGTAATCGGCGTTTTCCCAAAGTTTCTTCCGCAGGTCCGGTTCCTGCGTTCCGATCTCGAGCGCTCTCAAAATCGCTGCCACCACTACGGGTGGCAAAGCACAAGAGTACACGTAGGGATGCGCGTAAAAACGCAGGTATCGCAGAGTCTCCTTCGAGCCCGCCACGAATCCACCGAGCGCGCCGAACGCCTTCGAAAACGTTCCGTAGACCAGCGGAATGCGGTCTTCTACCTCAAACTTTTCCGCCGCGCCACGACCGTTCTGACCACAGGCGAGCATGGAATGCGCTTCATCCACAAAAACGCTGGCGCCGTGCGACTGGGCAACGCCAATCAAGTCCGGAAGATTTCCGAAGTCACCGTCCATCGAATAAATCCCTTCCATTACGACAAGCTGACGTGGTCCCTGTTTCCGGGAAAGCGCCTTATCGAGTGAGGCGGGATCGTTATGCTCGAATTTATCGGCCCGACACCGCGATAGAACCGCTCCGTCACGCAGGCTTAAGTGCGAGCGATTATCAAGAATCGCGACATCGCTCTTTCGAAGCAGGCCCGAAATGGTGCCGAGCGCACCACCGAACCCGCTATTGAACAGCATCGCGTCCTCGCGTCCGAGGAATTCGGCAACGCGGTGTTCCAATTCTCGATGCAAATCCGTCATTCCGGAAAGCATGGGCGAACCGCAGGCACCCAACCCGTGCGTTTTGAGCGCTTCGTGCGCAGCAGCAATTACTTCGGGGTGATTAGCCAGTCCGAGGTAGTTATACGAACAGAGATTGATAACGGACCGGGGCTTACCGTTATAATTAATCGTTGTGCGTGCGTCGGCCGTGGCGAGTAATTCAGGCTCATAAAGCTCAACCGCCCACGTCGCGGCGCGCATCCAATGGCCAAAACTGGGAGGCGGCTGAAGCGGATCATTCGTTTCCTGCGCCAGGAAATCACTCAAACTGAGTTTTGCCGGATCGTTATTCATTCGCCGGCACTCTCTTTTGATCTCGCGACCCCGCCATGAAATGTTGTTCGCCAACCGGGCAATAGCGCATGATTATATGGGCCACGTGTAGAACGTTTCCTTAATTCCTTATGTAAGCTCCGTCGACTGCTCCGGCTGGCCCATCGCAGAGTTCCATGTCGGGGCCGCCATTTTAGCGACTAAAGAACATCCCGCAAGGCTTTAGTTTTCGTAGGACTTTGTCCTATAAAATGGAGTCGTCGAACCGACCTATCTTCGAGTCGTGCCGAAAACGTAATCCCAAAGCGGTGAACTGACACCGTAACCAGCCTGATCATCCTGGAAGTGATGGCGCAGGTGATAGTGTTTCAACCACCGCCCCACCCGCCCCTTCATCGGAAAGTGATGTATTGCGTAGTGAATTGTGTCGTAGCAAATGTACCCGAACGCGAATCCAGCCGAAACTGCCGGCGCAAACCGGCCGAGGACTCCAAAGAACAGCCCGAAAAATGCAATCGCCAATGGAATACTGACGGCCGGCGGCATCACCAGCCGTTTGGCGTCATTCGGGTAATCGTGATGCACGCCATGCACGATGAAGTGCAGTTGTTTTCCCACGCGCGTCTTCGGTTCGTAATGGAAAAGATGGCGGTGGATGATGTATTCGAGCAGCGTCCAAATCAGCGTGCCGAACAAAAATAATCCGGTGACGATTAACGTCGACAATCGTTTCTGCCAAAGCGCGAGATAAAGCATGTAAACGATCACCGGCGCGTAGAGCACTAGCGGTGTGGCCGGATGAACATGCGAGAAAAATTCAATGAAGTCGCTTTTGAACATGCGCACCGTTTCGTTTTTCTTGGAGACGTAACGCTGTTCACTCATACCTTAGAAACTAATCGGCCTGGCACTCAGATCAATGCCGCCGGTAGAATCGAGAACCCCCGCCGGAAGATTTCGAACGCTCTTGTCCGCTGATCTCATTCGCTCCACTCGCGAAAACAATGTGTAGCGCTTATCGAAAATGAACTGGAAGAGCAATCGGCTCCAGGATGAGTGGTATTTCAGGGAGTTGTAAAACTCAGGCGCCATCGCCCGCAGTTTCGGCAAATTATTCCACGGCACCGAAGGCAGATCGTGGTGTTCGTTGTGATAGCCCATGTTCAACGCGACGCGATTGATCGGCCCATAATAACTCGTCGTCTCTTGATCAAATTCGTAAGTGTAATGTTCCTGGATCCAACGTGCCCCGACCGGATGCAAACCGATGGAGAAGAAAAAAGAGAACGCGAGATAGAGGAATCCGGGCCATCCACAGAGATAAACAACTGCGACATCGTAAGCGACCACACACGCGAAATTCACAAAAAACCATCGGTCCCACATCGTGATCGCCTTTAAGCGGGGCGGGCGCGTCAATTGAAAGAAAGGAAACAGCATCAGCCAAATCGCCTTGCGATACCATTTGTTGCCAATGAGGCGTGCCTCCCAGTGATTCGCCAGATCGGCGTCGTATTCGTAATCGCCCTGGTGAGAATGGTGCTTCAAATGATAAACACGAAAGCCCATCGCCCCTGGCGCTAAATTTGGAAGGTCGGCAATAATCGCGACCATTTTGTTCCAGTTTTTGCTGCGGAAAACGAGATTATGCGTCGCGTCATGGATGATAACGTAATTCGCATGATTTGCGAACGCGCCTACGCAGTAAGCCAGCAGAGAGCTCAGCCACCAGTAATGAAATCCAAGCTTCCCCATTCCGAAGGCAATCGAGCTCTGCAAGATTAACAACGATAGCGTAATTAGGGCGGTGTACGGATTTCTCACCATCAATTGCCGAACCTCCGGATGCGCCTGCAGGATGGCGCGCGCGCGCGCGGGATGAGGTTGTTCTAACTGCGACTGATAAAAAGCAATGGCCATCGGTTCCAATTATCCGGCATAATTTAAAGCAGTAAACCGAGCTTTTTCAAACCATAGTCTTCGACGTAATTAGCATGAGCGCTCGGCAACAAACCGCAAATAACCAGTGCGGCAATGGAATACGCAAACCCCTTCACTAGGAACGTTGCTCGGATGAACAAGAATTCCGGGGATCGCATCTCTGTCGAGTCCAAAGGCAACGGCCATTGCCTTTGCTTCATTGTTAACTTGTTATCTCATTGAGTGTTTGCTGCAATTTCGCAGCGAGCAGATCGAGCCGAGGCCACAATGAATCTTCCCGTCGGAATTTCGACCTTACAGGACACGGATTGCTGGGTCGGCGCGCCCACGTCGTTGCATTGCCTGATCCCTTGTATTGTTTGCGGCGCCTTCGCCGAAGGCACACGCTCTCTGGCGGCCATGGCCTGCAGCCCCATGCGTCAACGCAATAACAATCGGCAGTCGGTCTGCCGCAACAATCTCTGCATGCACGCCATCACAGTCGATCAAGTTCTCGAACAGATAAGGTGCATCTACCAATCGCGCAGCAACGTATGCTAAGCCCGCGGGTTCGACACTTCCAATTCGCCGCCCTGGCCCTTGTGCTGCTTACTATTGTCATCCGTCTTCCGTCCCTCGTTCATCCACGGGCAATCGACGATGAAGCCGTATACTCCGTCGTCGCGAACGAAATCGTGGATGGAGGCCAGCCTTACCGTGACGCCGTTGAACGCAAGCCGCCGCTCCTCTTTTGGACTTACGCGGCCATTTTCCGGCTGGCCGGAAGATATAATTGGTACGCCCTGCATACGGTCGCTTTGTTATGGGCGCTCTGCACAATGGCAGGATTGTACATGATCGGAAAGGAATTGTTCGATGGCAAGGTCGGATTCATCGCGGCTCTTCTCTACAGTATCTATCAGCCCTGGGCTCACTTTACAAATCTGGCCTTTAACGGCGAGATGCTTATGAACCTCCCCATCGTTTGGGCATGGGCGATCGCATTTGGACAAAGCTCATCGCGCCTGCGGCCCGAACTCGCCGTAGCAGGCGCACTTCTTTGCGCGGCATTCCTGTTGAAACAGCCGGGGGCAATAGCAGCCGTCCCACTTGGAATCTATCTTCTTCTTCCGAGCTACCGGCTGAGCCGCGCCATCACACGAACTGCATCCGTGATTCAAGCCGCCGTTCTCACCGCCGGTTTCTTTACACTGCTCGCCCTGATAGTGATTTTGCTTCAGACTCAGGGCATCTTGCGCGATGCCCTCTACTGGACCGTTGGCACCCAGCAAATCCCGCATGAGTTCTGGCAAAATGGAGTTCTGGCAACGCTTGCGTTCGCCGTGGCGTGTCTGGCGCTTATAATCGGAGCAGCCCCAGCGTTCAGAGACAGCCAAAAGCTATGGGCAGCCAAAAGTGCCGAACGCCAGGCGCTGCTTGGGTTGCTCGTCGCATCCGCTATCGGTACCGCGGCTGGTGCGCGATTCTATCCTCATTACTACATTCAACTCGTACCACCGCTTGCGTTGCTTGCGGCACCATATCTCGGAGTGATGTTTCGGCAACGCATACTTCGACCGCTCCCAGCTGCGGCCATTGGCATTTGGGTTGCACTCACAGTCGTCAGTTTCTCTATCGCGCACTGGTGCGAGCTGATCGCTCGACGGGGTTGCAGCGCAGCACAGTATTATCTCGACGCGCATCGACGCCCCGCTTGCCGCTATGTCGTCACCTTCCCACTGACCGGGTTTATCTTTGGCGGGCCGCTTCCGGGTGTTGATACCCGCCGGTGGATTACGCCTGGCGCGTGGGCGAATCTCCAAGAAGACTTCGCCAGACATCCGCCCGCCTATATCGCCGATCTTTACGCCACACCCGATGCTCAGTACCCCGTTCGCGATTTCGTAGTTTTATCCACTGTTCTTATCAAAAACTATCGGCCAGTTGCGCAGATCAATAATGCGGTCGTCTACCAAAGGCGACCCTGAACGCGACGGATTCGGTTAGAATTTAGCGATGCCATGGAAACAACATGTCTGCCGCCTCTGCGCGGAACGGAGGGAGCGAATCATTAGTTCGTCCGGGAGGATGGCTCGGTCACCATCCATTATAAGCAATTGTAATCAACAACTCTCCCATTGCCCCAGTCGTGCCGGCGATAATCTTAGCGGCCAAGCCCGGCTCGACAGAATTTTGGTCGACCAACCGAATTGGATGACTTACCGCAAAAGAGCGAATAACATCGGCTGTTCCGTTAGTCGAATGGTCATCAACAAAGACATTTTCATGAAAGCCAACGGCTGCGCCGAGAATCTCCGATATAAGCGGACCGATATTCTCCACTTCGCTACGGGTTGGGATAATGATCGAAACGGAGAGATCCAACGCAGACATTCGAGGGAGATCGCCTCCGTGGAAGTCGCGACCTTAACCAGAGTCGAACGCGCGTTCGACATTTCACTGGGCCGAAACCAAGGATCTTCATGGTTCAAATAATGGCAAAGCGGCGCTTTCATTTTCATCAAAATGGAGAGATGCATTGGAGCGCTCCACATGTGGAGGAGCGACCTTTTCCCCGATGGTTGCTGGTCGATATCTTGGTTCCGCTCGCGATCACTCGAGTGGTTTTAGTCCTTGTGGCGTGGCTTGGATTTCACCTCGTCCAGTTCCCCCTAAGAAGCAGCAAGTGGGAAATCGGCGACAACGGGATGACGCAGAACGTGGCGGGGCACCTTTCGCCGAAGGCTCATCCATTCGTCAACATGTGGGCCCGGTGGGATGCTGGATGGTATCTCGACGTCGCGAAGAACGGCTATAGGTTTCTCCCAGGGGAACAATCGAATGTAGCGTTTTTTCCGCTCTACCCTTACTTGGTTCGACTGGTGCACGGTGCCATTCGACTACCCGGCGATGCGGGATGGCTCCTGGTTGGAGTAATTGTATCGAACACCGCCTTGTTTGTCACACTTATCTACCTGTATCGGCTGATTCGTTTGGACTACGATAGGCCCACGGCGGCTCGAACAGTTCTCTATTTGTGCGTCTTCCCGACAACTCTGTTCTTGTCAGCCGCTTATTCAGAATCTTTGTTCCTCGCCTTGACCGTAAGTGCTTTCTATTATGCACGCGCGAGCCGATGGATAACCACCGGCGTGCTGGCCGCGGCAGCGACTCTATGTCGGCCAGCTGGACTTCTACTTGTTGTTCCTCTTGGATTTGAATATCTGTTTCAAAGGGAATTTCGGTGGCAGCGGATCCGCGCCGATTGCATTGCTCTCATTTTTCCCCCACTCGCGATCGCGGGGCACTTAGCCGTTCTGCGATGGCGATTCGGCAGCTGGAGTGTTATATCGAAAGCGGAGGCTATCGAGGGATGGAACCGCAACTTAACTCTGCCTTGGAATACACTCTTATACTCTTTGCGACACATCGGCTCGTCGATAGGATATCACGGCGCGTTTGAATTTGTTTTCACGACGGCCTTGATCGCCCTGGCAATCTTCACCTGTTTCCGGCTACGACCGAGTTACGCCATTTATTCGATCGTCTCGATATTGTTTATCACGTCATGGGGCGATCTTAAATCCGCGCCGCGGTTCGGGCTCGTCATCTTTCCGATCATAATATTACTTGCCTTGCTCGGACGGCATAAGGCATTCAACCGCATATATCTCACAATTTCAGCGATTCTAGCGGCCGTCTCAATGGTCGTATTTTCGCAATGGGGGTGGGTTGCCTGAGGCCGGCTTGCCGACGAGCGGTAAAACCGACCTTTTGAGGTGAACGGTCACGCTCACCCCCTTTCCCTTGTGCAAACGAGCAAGATCGTCGGCATCAACGCATCGCTCGAATGAGGGCAACTAGACCGGAGAACAATCCGATGTTTCCCGCAACGAACCAGAACGAGAATTTGGCTGGCGATTCTCGCATGAGCAAAGTATTGAATCCGATTGTCATTGGCAGCAAATCCCGTGTGAAGCTCACATCACTCCCGAGAGGCTCATCGCTGAGAAAACATGAGGCGATTCCAAAGCTAATCGCAACGCGCCAATAAAACGAATCCAATCGCGGTCGCGACACCAGATACGCTAGTTCCGCGAGCAAGGAAAGTCCGGCAAACCCGGAACCGCGGTGCCCATGCACAAGGGCCAAGATCGGTCCATAAATCCAGCCTTCAAACGGCCAGGAGAAATTGTCCTGTCCGTAGAAATGCTGTTGAAACCGCGAACGGACATAAATTGCCCAAACCAGGAAAGGCAAAATGATTGCACCGATGTGCGCAGCTCCCCGCCAAAATGGGTGTGACGTTTTCCGAAAATCGACAACCGGCGCCCATGCGCAGATCGCGCAACTTTCCCTTGTTAGCACTGCCAGCGCCAGTAATATCGTCCTGGAACGGCCTGCCAACACAGCAGCCCCAACTAGCAGCGTCGCAGCTGGAAGGTCAGTAAGCGAGCGTTGCAGCGAGGCCAGCGCGCCAGTAGTCAACACCGTGGCAGCAACGCACAGCCAGTCTTGCACAGTTTCTGGCCGCTCGAAACGAAGAAGCAACCATAGTAAGATATACCAGGCGGCAACGGTAAGAAGAATGTAAGCCGTGACTATTGCTGCTGGCTGGTCAGCCCCAAGCAGCCACGCCAGCGCCGGTATTAAAATGCGTCGGCTTCGATACTCTGGCACGTCCAGAGCGTGTGCCAACCGGGGATTTCGAAGCAAAGGGTCGATCGCCACCTGGGCATAAAACTGCCCGTCATAGCCAAGCCGGTGGGTAGTAGCCGGGTTCAGCGCCTGAAACTCAGGCAACGCGCGCGGCAAAAAAACTGGACCAACTTCAAGCAGCTTCGTTAAGCCATGTTCGGGACGGAACTGGCTCGCGACAAACACGGTGGGAATCAGGCAAAGCGCCGTGACAATGAGGGTGCGAGAGAAGTTGCAGCCCCTGTGCGCCAGAAGTTTGGTGTAGCTTCTCTTACATTCAGCCCGGAAACTCTTGCTCACACCTTTTGGAACGCCTCTGACCGATCGACAGCTTCGAGCCGTTTACAGATCTCGGTTGCATATGCTTGCCATGTCTTGAGTGGACGGCGATCGATTTCTTTAACAAGCTTTTGCCGCAGATCTGAATCCGTGGCCAGCGCTACTATTGCGTCGCTCAGTCTGACAGCGTCGCGAACGTCGATGGTCAAGCAACCACCGTCTTTCGCGATCTCAGCCATCGCCCCATAATTTGCACAAATACACGGACGCCGATTCCACAAGCTTTGAGTGATGGCAAGACCGAACCCTTCCAGGAAGGATGGATAAACTGTGAAATCGCATTGCCGATAGAGCTTGGCAAGCTGGTGATCGGTTACCTTGCCGTGCCAAACGATATTCGGGTTGCGCGTGGTGGCTGCTTTAACCACCTCTACTATGTGGTCGGCATCCTTGTAACGATCGCCGACAAGATGAAGATGAAGTTTCGGATGAGAGATAGCTGAGGAGGCTAATTCAAACGCTTGAAGCAAGGTTTTATGATTTTTGCGTGGTTCCAATGTTGAGACGCAGAGAATATTTACCGCATCTGCCACCGCATTTGGTTTTGCAACCGCTCGCTCCTCGCCGGAAGTTTCTCCAGCTGAAGGACAAACGTAAATCGTCGGAACACGCCCTAATCGCTTCTCCAGAAAAAGGCGAAACTGCTCCGCTGCCGAATCTGAAACTGCAACGATAAAATCCGCATCGCCCAGAGCCATCATATAATCTGAATGGAATTTTCGCGCTTCACGACGAACCAGCTCAGGATGAGTAACCGGAATTGCGTCGTGAAAGATAGCTGCTATGCGCATTCGGTGTTTACGGGCATGCGCAATCATTCGCGGAAACTTCGGACCATAAATAACTTCGGGAAGAACAAGCCATGCTTCGCCGATCTCATTTGACCGTTGATATCTTTCACTAAGATCAACGATCCCAAGCTGTTGGTTACGGTGTCGATCCAGCGGAACAAATGCATTCCGCCACCGGGACCACCTAACCGCCTGAAAATCCATCCCTGCCTGACGTAATCCAGCGAGCAGCCCGCGCACCACAGCTTGTATGCCTGTACGAGCGTCGGAATGCGCGGTATTTGAGACTTCTACTAAGAGCTTCATCTCTTAACGGGGTGAATCCCAGTTCGAAACCTTGGCTTCCATGCTAGACAGTGGTATGGTTTGAGCTCTTCGCTTCGTGGAGCGCGTCAGAGTGCATACCTGTCTCACTATGAACGGCCCGGCGGGTCGTGTCTTGATCAATGTCCTTGGGACCGAGCCCCAATCGCAATAAGAACATCGGAATCAACGTTGCCTTTAAAGTTTTGATACTAAACTGGGTGTGACGAATAGCTCGCAGTGTCGCGGCTGGTTTCCGAAAAAACATCCACAAGATGCGAAGGAAAGCTTCAAGCCTCATACCGCGCCGCGCTTTCTTGGACGTAGCGAGGTACGCCTTGATCGGGAGCATTAGCGCCGCACACTCGTTTCGAGTAAGCAAAAGCTGATGCCGCCTGTAAATTTGCGGCATCGCGTGTTCGAACATTGCCTTTATATGATGCAGGCGCAACCTGTCTGGTTGGATACTGAGCTGATCCCCGCAGAAGCGCCACATTGCGAGCTTTCGTGGAACATGAACGGTTCCGGCCAAATTCGTCAGGCGAACAAGCCATCCCAAGTCAGCAATCGAACCTACCGTCGTATCGAACGGTTCGATTGATCGCGCGAGGCTTGTGCGAATGAGGAGTTGAGTAAGCGAAAAATAAACGCTCTTGGTGGAAAAGTGCAGGAGACAATCGTGCGGAGGAGGCCGATAGTTGAGCTGAAGCTGTTGCTCTGTTCTGAGGTAGGCAAAACGAACGGTACTAAGACCCAGTAAGTCGTTGATCGACTCCGCCGGCAGATACTCAGCCATGTCCTTTGCTGTAAGCTTGCCGCCGCCGCGATTAATCAGTTGCACGTCACATGCAGCGATCTCTGCCTGTGGACAAAGCGTAAATGCTCGAAGCAGTTCAGTGAGAAACTGCGGAACCATTGTGTCATCGCACGTGGCCACATGGAGAAATTCGCCGGTCGCCAGTTCTATTCCGCGATTCAACGCGGCGTAAACTCCGCCCCGCGGAATTTGATAAAGCCGAAAACGAGAATCGACGGAAGCGAGCGACTGAAAAAATTCCCAGCTGCCGTCGGTGGAATAGCTATCCAGAACAATCGCCTCCCAGTCGGAAACAGTTTGCGTCAGAATAGATTCGATTCGCTCGTTGAGAAACGACCGCGCGTTGAGGCAGGGCAATAAAATGGAAATTTTGGGTGCCTTCATACGCCGGGCAGACCCTGTGGGCGTGCAGGCCAGCAGCAGCAGTGAATCGCCCGAAATTCGTCAAGCAAAGCAAACAAACCTTTGACGAGCCCGCCTGCGCTGAGATTGAGGGCTGCGATTGCGAACTGAAGCGCAGTCGTGCCGCTCATAACCGCACCTCCATGTTTGCAGCCGTAATACACCGCGAAGCCTTCTTGGAATGGCGGAATCGCTTCGCTCAACGAACCTGTGATTTTACCGCTCTCTATTGCCGCGGCTGCTGCAGTTATCTCTTCCTTCCCCATGTCGCGCTCAAAAACCGGAATCGTTTTTTCTTAACTGTGACGTTAACCTTATCATTTTCCATCCCCCTGGGGATGAGGGCAGGCGAGCCGAAGAAAACCGCCACTGTCCCAGCAGACATCGAAAACGGGCTTAGACAAGCTGGAGCGTCGGCGAACCGCATACTCCCGTGCGCGCTCCAGATAATCATTGAGGGGATATAAGGACAAAGACCGCTGAGGGGATCGTAACCTACCAGGATCTCCACCGCCTCTAGAAGAGTTTGCTTCATAATGTTGATCACCAACTCAAATCCTGCTCATAGCCAGTTGCCACCAGCAATCCACCATAGCGGGTTTTGAAGCTTTGTTTGACTCGATCGCTGAAATAATTGCGCCAGTCGCCGGCGATCCCTTTGCGCGCGTGGGCCGTGACATCCTCCTGCCCGCGCTCACGCCCGTTGCTGAGTCGCTCGAAGCGGCTGGATAGAATCACTTCCCGGAGTCGTTCTCGCGAGACCGGCAGTTGGCATTCGTCCAGCAGGACGCGTTCGAGGATGTCCAGATCATGCCCCAGCAAATCCTCATAGTGAATGAGCGGCTCACCCGCTTCAACCCAGGATACCTGGATGCGCGCAGAGTCTCCCAGCAATTCTTCCATCAGGTCGATCATGCCATCCTCCGGGCTTGATGATTGCAGGACTGATCGCCAGTCCGCCAGTCGGGGATCGAGGATTGGATGGCTCAGCTTGACGCTGAAATATGTCGAGACCAATGTGTCGCGCAGGTCCCGGATGATCACAAATCGGCGCCAGTTCCGCGGGAGCCGTACCTTGTCGAATTGCTGCTTCGTTACGTATGCAGTCGGATATACCTTGCCTGGCTGCAACGCCCAGTGCAAGTGGGTCTCTCCCAACTGTGGCTCAACGATTCTCTCCGGGACACACTCGCACAAGATCTTGTAAATCCACTGCGATCCCGCCTTCCAGTGCGTTACGTGAACTACGGTCGGGATCGCCTCGCCCTCAGCTCTAGTCCGAATAACGGCTGCCGATTCCGGTGTCGCCGCCTCGGCGACCATCGCCTGACAGCCGCCGGACAAATTTGCTATGCCATGATGCAATAGCTTGCCGGTCGATGCGATCGTCACGCGGAACGACCCAGCGTCAACCGCGCGGCAGTGCTCGTGCACGCGTGGCACAAGCTCATAGTGCGTGACGGGGCCCTGCTGGTACCCTAGAAACGAGTTCTTGTCAGTTGAGGCCAGCCCCACACTAAACCAGTACTCACCAAAGCCGACCTCCATATTAATAACCTGGTGATAGCGCAGGCGCATCCCAGGATGGACGAAATCGGGGGGCGGTGTCCCATGCTGTAGTGTGTTTTTGCCGTGAATGACCTGGCCGGCGGCGTCGTGAAATTCTAGCCCACCGCTGGGGACGCCGATCTCGTCCAGGAGCTCGAACTCGTAAAAAAAGTGTGCAGGCTGACCTTGGTGAAAGATGTTCGTCGGCTGGCCCTCCGCATCGCACACCGCCACCCCGGTGCAGCGGGCGCGGCCGTCGTTGACCTGGCGCGCGTTGGAGATATCCAGAAACGCGTCGTCAGAGGGCCAGAAATGCTGGTCAATCATAATTAATAGCCAACCGGTTTAAGTTCCTCTTTAGCGGCCGGGTGCAGTTTTGCCTATTTGATGCCGTTGCACGTAACAATCTCCGCAATTACGATGAGATCGATCCACCTGGAAATGAGCTTAAAGGTGCGATCTTGTTTTGCCGGAGATCGTAGACCTCCAACTCCGCGATTGCGTGAAGACGTTCTGCACCGGTGAGATAGGTGAGGTTCCCGTTTTCGTCTCTGGAATCCCGGAATCGTCCGTCAACGAACGCCTCCTGCGCGGAGAGAACAGGCAGATCGGCAACCTTGTCAGTGCGAACAAAGTAGGCGTTGTTACCGGCGCTATTGCAACCGACAAGAGAGTAACCTTTTCGGTCGGCCAGCAATTTCAATGCGTGCAGTGATGCGCCCCAAAATTGGCCGGAGTAATGCGCCTGATGACGAGCGAACTGCGGCTCATACGGAATCGTGACCGCGAGATTTGGGCCGAAGACGCTATTGTATTCCACAATCACGATTACAGGATCGACAATCGCGATTTTCTCCCAAACCCAGTAGTCATTGCCATCGATGTCGATACTCAAAAGCCCGATCTCACCGGCAAAACCAGCCTCGTGAAAGAGCTCATTGATATTATCCCGAGTAATAAAAGCGCGACGCGCAGTGAGCGTATGGTGCCAATAAATCTCATCTTGCTGAATGTAATTGATGGAATTTTCATCTCCATCCAAGACCAGACCCCGCCAGTTATTGTTCAGAAGCAAGAAGCGTGTGTTTGATTCTCGATAATTCGCCACCCCGAATTCAACAAACGTATCAGGCAAGGGCTGCAAACGATGAACCAAGTATTGAATGATGCCATCGTCTCCAAACTGGGAGAAGACTTTAAACTCGGCCTGGTGCAAATCCAAAATTAGTTCGCGCGACTTGCAGTTTTGGATCAGCGGTTGAGCGGCAAGGATCTTGAGAGTGTCTATGTCCGCTTGTAAGTCCACAAGTTCGTTTCGAGAAAGAGTCGACTCGTCAGTAGGCTCTGTCTGTTTCTGTCAGCAGCTTCCCTATAGCAGGTTGTTGGTGACTTGCCATAGCAAATGGATCAGTGTTTGAATCTCGCCCAGCTGTTCGCGTTAATGGCGACGAATAAAGCCGCCCTGCATTCTTGAGACGCTTGACGCCTGCTGCGAGTCATGCCAGTGGTTACGCTCAACCGCGGAGCGGCCTTGGTGGCCCGGCGGGCCGCTAATGGGTTTGGCCACACACTCTCGACCATGAATTCCACTCATCCGTGCTGGTGCGGACAGACCGACTTCGACGATTTTTCACCTGAATACTTGCGTTGCAGAAACTGCCAGACTCTCGTGGTGAAGAAGTGGCCGGCGGCAGAGCAATTCGACGTCGTTCACGATAAGAGCGATTTTTACGGGCGCGCTTACTATGAATCGCACGTGATTGAGGACTATGGCTTTCCAAGCCTTCCGGAGCGAGCGCGCAACGATCTGAACGAGCGCTGCATGCATTGGATAAGAACTGTGCTGAAATACCGGCTGCCGCCGGCGCGGACGCTCGAACTAGGGAGCGCCCACGGAGGATTTGTTGCCCTGATGCGTTGGGCCGGTTTCGATGCAACGGGTCTGGAACTCAGTCCCTGGCTGGTAGAATACGCGAAGTCCGCGTTTGGCGTCCCGATGCTCACAGGTCCGATCGAGAAGCAGAATATCGAGCCGGCCAGCCTGGATATAATCTTGCACTTCGACGTTCTTGAGCATCTGCCCGATCCGTTCTCCACTATGCGCCGTTGCATGGAACTTCTGAAGCCTGATGGTTTGATGATTCTTCAAACCCCGTGTTTTCCGGCCGGGCGCAAGTACGAAGACATGGTGCGGGACAAGGATCGTTTTCTCGAACAGTTCAAGCCGGCGGAACACCTCTACATATTTAGTCAGGAATCCATCGCTCGACTATTCTCCGAAGTTGGATCGCCTTTTGTTTATTTTGAGCCGGCGATCTTTCACGATTACGACATGTTTGCCGTCGTGAGCCCGCGCGAATTGTCGCCGCACAGCGAAGAGGAAGCCACGGAAGCGCTGCTGCGCCGACCCGAGGGACGGCTCGTTCAGGCGCTGCTGGATGCAAACGCGCAATATAAGGAGCTAGGCCACCGTTATGACCAGAGTAACGCCGACCGCGAGGCGAGGCTGCAGCTGCTGCGGGAGGCGGACGCCCGGATTAGGGAGATTGAGGCCGACCGCGAGGCGAGACTCCAGAACCTGCTGAAAATGGATGCTCTATACAAGGATCTCGCTGGCCGTTACAAGCAGATCGAGGCCGAGCGTGAGGCGATCGAGCGGGTTCTTTTGAAAATGGATGCCTCGTACAAGTTGCAGATGTCATACGGTTTGGCCCGCCTGCTAAGACGGTTGCAGGCACCGTTGAAAATGGATGCTTTGTACAAGGTCATGGAAGAAAGACTTGCTTCAGCCGCTGCAGCTGATGGCTCAGAGGCAGCGGAATAGAGTCACGGACGAGTGATGCAGCCTACGATCTCAACTGTGGTGCCAAGCTATAACCAGCCCCACGAATTTGTCTCCCAACGTCTCCAATGGAATCGGCGGGCGACCGAGTGGCGAGGCTGGAAATCATCAACAGGCTCACAGAAAGAGTGAGCGCCATGTCATCGAGATGGAGATCGTTGCCTGGATCCGTTCATAAGGCACTAGCAACGTTCTCCGAAGAATCGCTGGAGGATACCCCGCGGCAGACGCGCCAGCTAGCCGCTGAGATTGAAAACCTGCGGACCGGTATGAGGGTCTTGGGAGAGGAGAGACCAAGGCTGGGGGCGGCATTGCGGGGGTCTGAAAAAGGCCGTGCGGCCCGCGTTGGACGGATATGGACGCTCACGCAACGGCTGTTGCAAGGGCCTGGGAAAACAAGGCTCGGACCAGGTGATCACGCGATCCCTTGCGTGGTCGTGGACTTGACGCCGCTTTTGCCTGGTGGGGAGAACGGCGGCGCCAAGTCCATGACGCTGGAGCTCATAAGACGAATGGCATCGCGCTCGCCGGAAACGACATTGATTCTTTTGACACTCAGGCGCAGCTTCGATGAATTGGCCGCTTTCAAACAGCCTAACGTGCGCGTGGTTGAGGTGGTGGACGAGGCAGCATCGCTGGATCCTTACGCGGTACGCCGGGTCCAAACACGCCGTGGCTTAGAGCGGCCTGCGAGGACGTTTTGGTCCAAGCTCAGGTGGTCGATTCCGGATCGAGCATCCTTAGTACACCATCTTGGCGGCAACGTATTGTTCTGTCCTTTGACGGCACCGTTCTTCGCTCAGGCGGGGATACCGACGGTCAGCGTGATCTACGATCTCCAGTATGCCGACTACCCGCAGTACTTCGAGGAGCAGAACCGGTCACAAAGACGTCAAAATTTCACGGAAGCTTGCCGCCGCTCAGACCGGCTTGTATGCATTTCGGACTTCGTGCGGCGCCGCGTGCTTGAGGAATCAGGCTTGTCTCAGGAGCGTGTAACCACGGTTCATATACAGCTCGCGCATCGGTTGCCTGCCCCTGCGCCGGAAGTCTCGGCGTCACTATTGGCGCGCCTGCGCCTCACGCCCGAGCGCTATTTTTTGTACCCGGCGAATTTCTGGAAGCACAAGAATCACGAGATGCTCTTCGTGGCGATGGGGTTGTTTACCACGCGCTTTCGGCGCTGCAACCTCAAGCTCGTATGCACGGGCGCACCCGGCGAGCGTCGGGACTTCCTGCAATCGGCCGCTGAAGGCATGGGATTGAGGGACAGGGTGATTTTGCCCGGATATCTAAGCGAGTCGGATTTCTCTGCGCTGATGCACGGTTGCCTCGCACTGATCTATCCCTCCCTCTACGAAGGATTTGGAATGCCCGTGATTGAGGCGCAGGCAATCGGGAAACCCGTTCTCTGCAGCAATCTTACAAGTTTGCCTGAGGTGACCGGCGAGGCTGCTCTGATGTTCGATCCGAGGCTGCCGGAAAGCATCGTTGTCGCGATGCAACGAATCGAGTCCGATCTGATGGTCAGGCAGAGTCTGATCCGCAACGGGTTCGAAAACGTAAAGCGATTCGTGGATGCCGATGCCATGGCAAGTCAATACCTGGCGATACTTGGGGACGTTGTGTAGGACGCGTCGCCCACGCATTGCGAGCTGCGTCATGGCCGAGCAATTGCCGAAAATATCCGTGGTCACGCCGTCTTTCAATCAAGGGCGGTTCATCGAGCGGACGATCCGGAGCGTCCTTGGTCAGAGATATCCGGCCTTGGATTACTGGGTATTCGATGGTGGCAGCACAGACGAAACAGTCTCTATTCTTCAGCGTTACACGGGCCAGCTTCGATGGACCTCGGAGAAGGACCGCGGCCAAGCCGACGCCGTGAATCGGGGTTTCCGTGCCAGCTCCGGAGAAATCATCGGCTGGCTCAATTCTGATGATATCTACTATCCGGAGACGCTTGCGGCGGTAGCAGCCCGCTTTCGCGCCGACCCGGAAATTGACCTAATCTACGGTGCTGCAAACCATATCGACGTAGCCGACCAGGTGATCGAAGCCTATCCCACGGAGCCATGGAGCGTGCCCAGGCTTTCCGAAACCTGTTTTCTTTGCCAGCCTGCTGTTTTTTTTAAGCGCTCGGCATTGGACCGCTGGGGATATCTGGACGAGACGCTCCGCTACTGTATGGATTATGAATACTGGTTGCGACTGGCGCGTGCCGGCGCCCGGTTTTTTTATGAGCAACGGATACTGGCTGGGTCCCGGTTCTATCCGGAGACTAAGACGCTCGGCGCGCGAGTCAAAGTGCACGCCGAAATAAACGATATGCTTCGCGCGAGGCTGGGAAGAACGCCCCTTACCTGGATACTTGCCTATTCGCACGTGGTCGCCGACGACATGTTTGGAATTCCGCGCTCGCGGCGCAGGCGCCACCTAGTGGCAGTTGCCCTCACCGCGCTCTACTCGAGTTTGAGGTGGAACAGAACAATCGGTTCCGATCTCCTGAAATATCTCGCGACGGCATTCGCCGCGTTACTTCGGTTGGCGAAGCGCACCTAATATGCGAATTGGATTTGATGTCAGCCAAACAGGTCCCAGCAAGGCGGGATGCGGCTTCTACGCCGAAGGACTGGTACGGGCGCTGGGGGCGTGCGATGGGGACAACGAGTACATTCTCTATCCGACCTTCGGTGACTATTTTTACGACCCCGAGATTCGCTGCGATGAGCTCGTGAACTTCCGCAACGTCCGGATAGGACCGCACCATGGCCAAGCCGAGGCGAAGAGATTCTGGACGCTCCCCGGAGCGACATTCGAATCCGAACTTGGCAAGCCAGACATCGTTCACGCGAATAATTTCTTTGTGCCACGAGGCCTGGCCCATGCGCGGCTGGTTTTTACGCTTTACGATCTGAGCTTCCTCGAAAATTGGTCTTGGACGACGGAAGCCAACCGCACGGCTTGTTTCGAGGGTGTGTTCCGGGCTTCTGTCTCCGCCGATTGGCTGGTCGCCATATCCCAGTACACCAAAGAGCGCTTCCTGCATACTTTTCCCCATTATCCGGAGGATCGTATAAGCGTTGTATACCCGGCGTCCAGGTTCAGACCCGAAGATCCGGAAAAGGAACCGTCGTCGGCAAAGCTGAAACGGCGCAAGTTCTGGCTATGCGTCGGCACCATCGAGCCACGAAAGAATTATCCCGCGATCCTTGCAGCATACGCAGAACTGCGGAAAAGGGTTGGATCGACACACCCTCTGGTGATCGTCGGCGGCGCGGGCTGGATGATGAACATCGAGGCCGAAATCCGGAACCTGAAGCTTGGCGGATCCGTCATTTTACTGGGCTACACCGGGGATGCGGTTCTATGCTGGCTCTATCGGAACGCCGCCTGCCTTGTTTTTCCGTCGCTCTACGAGGGATTTGGAATGCCTGTGCTCGAGGCAATGAGTTGTGGCAGCCCCGCAATTGCCGCGACGGGTTCCGCTTTTCGCGAAATCGTTCCAGATGGCGAGCTTTCGAAGCTGCTTGTCGATCCGCTCGACCCATTTTCGATATGCAACGCAATGCAGCTCGTGCACCGCATGACGCCGGCTCATCTCGACAACCTTGGAGAGATCGCCAGGAAGCGCGCGGGAGAGTTCTCATGGACCCGTTCAGCGCGGTCCATGCTTGAGGTCTATCGGCGCGTTACCGGCTCGCCGAAGTTGTTTGCCTAGAGCACGCATAGCCGGGCAGCTCGCTTTCCTGCCTGTAATCCTTCCCGACATTCGCGAGACTGGCCCTGTACGTCGCCATCTGTGGCGCGGTGACCACCATGGCTGTTCTTGATGCAAGGTGAAATCCTGATAAGATTTGTCGACGAGTAGCGCCAACAACCAGACCGGTCACCTAGGAAGTTTATCATGGCCAAGGCTCACGAAATCAACTACATCGCGACCGTTTCTAAAGTGTTAAACGTACCTTTAGAACAATTCGAAAGCTACCTTATAAGGAAGCCATTTTCCGATCAGCGCCGCGGTTGGTACCTAATGGATGTCGCACAAATACTCAAACATCTTCCCCAGCCGCCTGCACGTCTCTTAGACATAGGCGTAGGTTCGGGATGGACGTCCAAAATCTTTGCACTGTCCGGTTATGACGTCGTCGGTGTCGACATCGCGCCATCAATGATTGAATTAGCTAAGCGCAATTGTCATGGTTTAGCTAACATCGAGTTTCACGTTTGCGATTATGAGGCAGGTATGAATTTTGGCAGCTTCGATTGCGCCGTAATCTACGATTCTCTACATCATTCGATGGATGAACAGAAGGTAATAAAAAACATCTACGATGTACTGAAAAAGGGGGGATCACTCATAACGATTGAACCAGGTAAGGGACATTCCCAAACCGTGGAAACAATTGATGCAAAAAAGAAATACGGTACGACGGAAAAAGATATGCCATTTGAGCTCCAAAAACTGTTAATGCAGAAGGCGGGATTTTCAGAGATCAAACGATACTACAGATTGAGTTCATTACCCTTGGAAAATGTGACTTCGGACAGTGAAATAACTAAACAGATCGAACATTTCAACGCGTTAAGTATCAATACACATACGCAAGGATTTACCAGCGTTGTGGTCGGCGTGAAATAGAGTTTGTGCAACGTCCTGATGGCGGCCTGATCGATCCGTCCGTTGACTCCGAATTCTCGACTGAATACCGGCGCTATGGCGAAGCTGGATGTACCGCAGAACTTTTGCCCGTCGATGCGCGTTTTAAAATAGCGCGGCAGCTTTCGAACTCGCCAAAAAATACGCCGCTCCTTCTTGAGCGTCTCGGAGGCCGCCGCCACGCTCTGCTGTCTCTCCAAAAAGCACAGAGCCCAGAAAATTCGGCCACGCATTGAAATCGCGTCGCCTGCCTCCTTGGCGGCTTTATTTCAGAAAGCGTAGCTTTCATTTCTCCAGAAGAAGACTTATTGCGAAGGCTAAAATTCTTGTCGGCTCTCACCAGTCCGCATCATTTTCATAGCCGCCCATGACCAGCAGATCAGCGTAAAGCGCTTTGAAGCGGCACGTGATCGCCGAAGTAAAATGGTTTCGCCAGTCACCATGAACACCTTTGCGGTAATGCGATTTGGCGTCTTCTTCACCGGGCTCGCGTCCGCCTGAGAGCCTTTCAAAGGAATGCTTGTTGATAACGTCTTCCAGACGCTGCCGCTCCACTGGAAGGCCCCAGACGCTTTTGTGCATTTCCTCCAGCGTGCCAGAGACATCAGCCATGCAGTCTTCCAGGTGGAAGACGCGTTCGCCTGATTTCAACCAACTGCGTTGAATGTTCCCGCAGAGGGGCAGCCAGAGCTCCAGAAGATACATAACCCCGTCTTCCTCGTTCAATCTGGAGAGCACGGTGCGCCATTTCTCCACCAAAGGATTATCGACCATATGACTGTAACGGATGCTGAAGTAGGCCGAAATCAGTGTATCGCGCAAATCCCGAATCAAGACGATCCGGCGACAGCGACCCGGCATCGGGAGCGAGTCAAATTCCTGTTTGCTAAGGTAAGCGCAAAGGTAAATTTTTCCCGAAAGAATGGGACGCGACAATAATTGTGCTTCAAAATTCTCCGGCGCCACGGTTGCCGGGCCGTACAACTCTTTGAGAATGGCGCGCAACCACTGCGAGCCGGCTTTCCAGTGCGTCAGGTGAAAAAAAGTCGTATCCGTTGGAATCGGCAGAAAACTTGCTTTTGCCGCGTCGGATTCTTCGCAGTGCTCGACCGAGTGCTTCAGAAGCGAACGCTCCCTGGTGGATATTTTTTTGGGGCGCGACTCATCGCCGAAAAAATACCGGGCGGGAGAAAGGCTGTCAACGCTTAGCCCAGCGGTTGAGGACATATGCACATCTCTGAAGGAGAAACGCCTTTGTTAGAAGTTGAGCGGTCAACGTTGAGCATTTTCAAATGACAGGTCCCTCAAAAACCGCGTTGATTACCGGCATTACCGGCCAGGATGGTTCGTATTTGACCGAGCTGCTTTTGGAGAAGGATTATGCCGTGCATGGCGTTGTCCGGCGAACGAGCAATTTACAGCGCTCGCGCATCGAGCATTTACGTCGAGATGAAAAGATTTACGGCCAACGGTTATTCCTTCATTACGGCGATCTTTCGGACGGGACGACTTTGCGCCGCATTTTCCGCGATGTGCGCCCGAACGAGCTTTATCATCTCGCCGGGCAAAGCCACGTCGGGCTCAGTTTCGAGATTCCTGAGTCGACCTGTGATGAAGCGGGAATGGCGACGCTGCGCTTGCTGGAAATCGCGCGCGATCAGCCACAACCGCTTCGGTTTTATCATGCATCAAGCTCCGAAATTTTCGGAAACGCGATCGAGATGCCACAAACCGAGGACACGCCGATGTTACCGACGAGCCCTTATGGCTGCGCCAAAGCTTTCGCCACGCAGCTCGTGCGAGTGTACCGGCAATCGTACGGATTGTTCGTTTGCAACGGAATTCTCTACAATCACGAGTCGCCGCGGCGCGGCGAAAATTTTGTCACCCGCAAAATCGCACGGACTGCGGCGCGGATTTCGCAAGGTCTCGATGCCGATCTTACGCTTGGGAATCTGGAGAGTCGGCGCGATTGGGGACGGGCGCAAGATTACGTCCGAGCAATGTGGCTGATGTTGCAGCACGAGATCCCGGACGATTATGTGGTTGCGACGGGTGAGACGCATTCAGTGCGCGAATTTGTCGAAACGGCGTTCACCGTTGTCGATCTTTCGTGGAAGAAATACCTCAGGCACGATCCAGGTTTTGATCGTCCGACAGAGCCCGCATGCCTGGTCGGTTGCCCGGAGAAGATTCGCAAAACGCTCGGCTGGCAACCGACTGGAACATTCCCACAGCTCGTGCGCGAGATGGTGGAAGCGGAGCTAGAGCAGTTGAGAAGTTAAGGGAGTTGCCCGCGGCTCCCTGTAGGTCCTCCGGCCCGGAGACAAAAGTTGAGATGAAGAAAACTGAAAAATGAAATGCTGAAAACCTAAGAGGTCAATCCTCAGGGCTCGTAATGAAAGCGTGTGAAAACAGGCGCAAAGATAATGTTAAGCGCGTCCACTGTCGATGTTAAAAATTTGTCCTTGTATGCGCCTGGCTTGCCGGATCGCCGATGTCCCATTTGGCTTTCGTTCTCCAGCGGTCTGGACTGCTTATAAGTGCGGCGAAGTGTCTTTCGGCCGATATCGAGATACTTAGTGAGTCCCGAAGAAAACCTCTCCCAATTGTGAATCATATCTTCGTATTTAAGGACGACCCCCCGCTCGCAGGCCTCGGCAAGCCTGTCAATAGTGTGGAAATGGTTCAGTGTCACGTTCGCGATTTCAAGGGCAAAGGTGTCGATTGTCTTACCTCGGATTAGTTCCTGGGCTTGCCGCTGTTGCTCCTCGATTTCCTTAACGGTGCTAAAACCATGTGTGTAGCCAAAGGAGTAATAAGAGGAAACGACGATATCTCTCGGATCCCTGATCAGAAAGATCGCTATCTTGTCACGGATAAAATCGATACGTGAGGCAGGCTCAACGAGTCTCGTATAAATCGCCGATGGAGGATCAGTCGATAAGCGTATCGGACCATAGATAAAACCTTTTTCCTTGAACGTCACGCACTCGACCGGGTCTCCGTTGTAAAATCGATCTTCATAATCTATCAGGCGCAGACGTCTTACATTCTTGAGGACATAGTCACTGAATAGAGAGCTAGCACACTTGTGAAGGGTGTAGAAATAGACGGACTCCGGATGAGTCACGCGTAGGCGAGATTTACCGACGCAATGAAGCTTCCCGAACATCGTGCGTCTCCTGTTTCCAGGTAAACTGCGGCTGGACAACTCCCCCGCGTGGGGAGATCGTCCCGCGGGCGGAACTATTCACGACCTCGAGGACCAGCGTATTCTCCTCCCGAGCGAAATGCGCGACGTTATAAATGCCTGCGTTTAGCGAAATAAGATATTTCCCTGGACCAAGGAGATTTCCCGGAATGTGACAACAAGCTGTATAATGGCCCGGATCCCGCCCGGAACGACATCCCGGATCATCGGCATCGTGACTGTCGAACACATAGCCACCAGCGCTTGTTCTGAGGAAAAATCCTACCCGCAGGTTCCACAAGGGCCTAGTGATCTCATATTCGATTTCCACAGAAAATGGTTTTGTGCTTTCCACTGTTGACGAAACGCTTCCATCACTATTGCGCACCCGGGCGGAATAAAGCTTTAAGTCGGTTACGCCGCGATTCGAAGTTCCTTCAGGCCAAATAACTTCGCCGCGCTGGGCGTCAGTGGTCATATAGTCGGCTATTACACTTGAAGATGGCCCCGCGCTTCGGACGACGCCATTGTCGATCCAAATGGTAGTCGCGCATAGCTGGGACACAGCGCCAAAGTTATGACTAACGAAAAGCGCTGTGCGACCCTCCGTGCGAGCGACATCCTCCATCTTGCCAAGGCATTTGCTTTGGAACTGCGCGTCCCCGACGGCGAGGACTTCATCGATAAGTATAATTTCTGGATCGAGATGAGCGGCGATGGCGAAGGCGAGTCGCACATACATTCCGCTGGAATAACGTTTCACCGGCGTGTCGAGAAATTTCTCGATCTCGGCAAAGGCGACAATCTCATCGAACTTTCGCCGGATTTCGGCGCGAGTCATTCCCAGAATCGCGCCGTTCATGAAAATGTTTTCCCGTCCGGTTAGCTCGGGATGGAAACCGGTGCCGACTTCGAGAAGCGCGCCTACTCGGCCATAAACACTTGCAACGCCAGAGGTTGGCTCAGTGATACGATTTAAGATTTTTAGCAAGGTGCTCTTGCCTGCGCCATTGCGGCCGATGATGCCGACTACTTCCCCTTTCTTGACTTCGAACGAGACATCCTTGAGCGCCCAGAATGTCTCGACTGTTGGCCGCCCTTTCGTATCGAAGAGCCTGAGAAAGCGCCGCGGCAAACCGAAAATGTCGTCATGCAGTGTGCGGTAGTTTGCCGCACCATTTCTTTCGTGCGCGATCTGATAGGACTTACTCAGGTTTTCAATGGAAAGTGCGACTTCGGTCATTGCTCGATTCGAGTTAAATCAGATAATGTCCGCGAAGCGGCGTTCTACGCGGCGAAAGAAAAAAAGGCCGGTCATCAAGGCGAGTACCGACATGATGATCGTGATGCCAAGAATATTCGCGTTGATCGCGCTGCGCCCCAGCACTGCCCAGCGAAAACCTTCGATGAAACCGACCACGGGATTCAATGCAAACAGCGGCTGCCATCGGGCAGGAACCATGCTGACTGGGTAAATGACCGGACTCGCGTACATCCAAACTTGGACGAAGTAGGGCAGGGCGTAGCCGCAATCGCGGTACTTCACGCTGAGCGCAGAAAACCAAAGTGCGATTCCGGTCGCGGTTGAAACCATCAGCAGCAAAAAGGCCGGTAGCACGAGCAGGCGCACACCGGGCGTGTAACCATAGGCTCCCATCAACACGAGAAGCACCGCGAAGATGACAAGAAGATCGACAATCGCCCGCAGCGTATGTGCCAGGGGAATGATCAACCGGGGAAAGTAAACTTTGGAAACTAATTGCGAGTTACCAACGAGACTGTTCCCGCCGCGCTGTAATGCCTGTGAGAAATAGGTCCAGACGGTCAGGCCGCAGAAAACAAACAACAGGTAAGGCGCGCCATCGCTCGGAAGCTTTGCTACTCGACCAAAAATTACTGCGAAAATCACGGCGGCAATCAGAGGTTGCAGCACAACCCAGATCGCTCCCAGCGCGGTTTGCTTATAGAGAAGCTTGAGGTCGCGCTCGATCAAAATCCAGAGAAGATCGCGATACTTCCACAGCTCGCGAATATTTGGCGCGGCCCACCCCTTGGTTGGGCAAATGCGAAGCGTGGGCGTTCGCCTTTCAGCATCCGAGAGAATCGATGTCGCCATCGGTGCCAGGCTGGAAACAGTGATGGAAGGTTCTTTTCTCAAGAGAACAAAGGTTAAAATAGCGCTGATCCCCATGCAAATCCGTACTCTTTGGCCGTTAATCGAGATTGGGTGACCCTAACGGGATTCGAACCCACTTTCAACGTTTCGTGAAAATGCGCAATTGCTGCGGAAACCTGCGGCAATCAGCGCGTTAACTGCATCTGCGGATGAGCCAACGTTTGAGCAAATCGTGCAGAATTACGCGCTCCGGGTGTCCGAATTTGTCCGAAATCCCGCGTGTGTGTGCCGCAAGGAAATCACGGAAACCGCTAAACACGCAATTTGAGCAACGTTTCCCGTTTGCGTGCCGGCCTTTGTTAGGGCTACTTAACGCGCGCGCGTATGCAGGTTTGATCGTCGTCTCTGTTTAGGAATTGCGCCGTCGCCAATGGGCGCCGCTCCTGCAACTCCCGCTGCCGTTCTTCTGTAAGAACGCCGCTCGGCTATCGCTACTCCCTTCTCTTCTTGCCGCTGTCTAGCCGTGCGCTTGTCGATACCAATTTACGCTCTCGTGCAAATTCAAATTCTTAAACGCTATTTTAAAAATGGCATCAATTGCGGGATTAGGCGTCGCGTTCGTGCTACAGCGGCTTCTTCAGTCAGGTGGTAATTGTTGTCGAAAAACTGGTCCGCCGGAAGCAGTGCATCGGTATAGTCGCCAATTACCGGCACGTTGAGGGCGGCAAAGAAATCGTGGATCGTTTTGGCGGTCTGCCTGGCTGTTGGAAGATGGTATTCTGGCTGATCACGGAGGTTCGGATACGTGGCTAAGACACGAATCTGCTGGGTCGGAGCCCATTTGCAAAAAGATTCGATGCTCGGGAATGCCTTGGGATGTTTAGGCAGCCCGTACCTCAAAGGGTTTTTCCTTTGCACAATGGAGTTTCTTTGCGCAGGTCGCTCCGCTTCCGCATGATGTGTTTGGTCTCCCCAGTCATTAACATAACGCACGTCGTAAACTCCCATGTCTCGAGGAGCCTCCGGCCGCACCCGATTTTCGAGACCTTGTAGCAGGCGTTGGTTCGAGGTCAGCATGAGGACGTTCCATTTCTCCATCGGCGATAGACTGTGGAAGAAGTCTGGGTCCCGCGACACGATGTAATCCACCTGGAGGCTGTCCGCCCCGACGCGTTCCACTTTCCCAAAATCGTAGAGCTCGTACTCAAAAACCAGCAAAACGGCGTCTCCCGATTTGGCCGCCCTTTGCGCCTCGCGTAGAATGTAAGTCGGTCCCAAAGCAGCATGGGTGCCTAGATTGATGGCGCGGTACCCCGTGTCGGATTGAATTTCCTTCGCGCTGATACCAAAAAGTGTCGCAGAGCCTCCAACGAGCAAAAGTTTCGGCGAGCTCGCTTGGGTTGCCAGCGCACGTTTCTTTTGGTTAAGTTCAAATGTCCAACTCGATAAGTTAGTAGGCACGCCCAGATTCAGATAGAATGCGGTTACGGTCGCGCCAAAAACTAGGAGGAAACCGGCCACCAAAGCCGCGAAGAATCGCCAGGGTGCGTTCATGCGGTTAAAAATTGAAGTAAAGGAAGGGGCTGGGAGCCGCGATATAAAAGCTGCGCAACACGAAGAAGAACGCGCCACCGAAGAATACCGCGCTTCCCAACCCAAGCTTCAGGCGGAATAACCCTTGGTGTTCTACCGGCTCGATGGCGGGGCTGTAAGCCGCGAGCATCTGCTGTGCATTGGGCAGCAAAAACGCGATAATCAGCATCAGTAACATCAACGCCATCAGGCCCCCGTAGGATTCGGTCTCAAATGTCCGGGGGACGAAGCGGACTCCGAGTTTCGCGCACCATATTCCTGGAAATTTTGCCGGATCTGCTACGGCGTTCGTCATTGTCAAGCCATGCTGCCCGACCATGCTGGAAAGCACGTGTGCCGCGACACCTAAGCTCGCGGCCCGAAAAAAAACCCAGGCAAAGAGAACCGCCATGAACGTCAAAGCGATAGATGGGACACGGTACCACCAATAATCTAAGCTCCAGGCGCGCCACGTGATGAATCGCCGCCATTGATGCGCCACCACCAGATAGAACCCGTGCAAGCTCCCCCAAATTACGTAGGTCCAGCCCGCGCCGTGCCATAACCCGCTCAGGAACATCGTGGTTAGGATGTTAAGTGTCTGCCTCCAAGGGCCGCGGCGATTTCCGCCGAGGGGAAAATACACGTATTCGCGCAAAAATCGGGTCAGCGTAATATGCCACCGCGTCCAAAACTCGCTAATAGAACTGGCCTGATAGGGCGAATCGAAGTTAATGGGGAATTTGATTCCGAACAACCGTGCCAGACCGATAGCCATATCCGAATAGCCTGAAAAATCAAAATAGATTTGTAGCGCAAATGCGAGTGTGCCCAGCCATGCGTCGAACCACGTTAGAGTCAGCCCTTTGGCAGCCGCGTCGTACACGGCAGCCACGTAACTCGATAAGGGGTCAGCCAGGAGCACCTTTTTGTAGAGGCCGACCAGGAAGAGCGTCAGGCCAATGCTGGTGTCCGTTAGATTGACCTTTAGCGTCCGCTCCGCAAATTGTGGGATGATTTCCCAGTGGCGCACGATCGGGCCGGCGATGAGGTGCGGGAAGAAGACGACGAACAGGGTGTAATCCAAAAAGCGGTAGTGCAGCGATTGGTTGCGATAAACATCGACCAGATAACCGATTTGCGTGAAGGTAAAAAAGGAGATGGCCAAGGGAAGAATGATGTCGAGCCGCCCGAAATTGTGATTACTGACCTGTCCTAGAATGTGGATAAAGAAGTTTGTGTATTTGTAGTAGCCCAGGAGGAGAAGATTGAGCGAAATTCCGATGATAAAGATCCCCTTGGCCGGACGGTGATGGCGATAGCGGGTGATCAGATCAGCGACGGTGTAGTTGCAGACGATCGAAAACAGCAGTAACGGGACATATTCCGCCTTCCAATATCCATAGAAAAATAAGGAGACCGTCAGCAACCACGTCTTTCGCAGCCAGGTTGGCCTGGCGGGAATGAGGAAGAAGATGACTAGGGTAATGGGCAGAAACAGGAAGATGAACTGCCAAGAACTGAAAAGCATAGTTAGTTCGGCGCTTCGCCCCAGCAAATAGACAGGGCATACCAATCAGGCCAACAACGGCCTTGTATTTGAATTGCTTGGATGATTTACCGGTGGTCTAAAATTCTTGTGAAAAAAGGCGCAACCGAAGCGTAATTACTTTTCCGCGCCATTTGTCCGCCGACAGCATCTGAGAAGTGGAGTTTTGCACATTGTCTTTCGAATTGTGACGTTGAATTTCCGACCGGTCGCAATTCCTTAATCGCTGAGGCAATGGCCCTCTCAAGCTAATATGAAATCGGGTGAAGACGGGCAACTAAATTCTTTACGTGTCTCGGTCGTCTGTAGTTCCTACGCAGTATGAATTAGGTGCGTCGGGGCGGGAGTGAAACTGGCAGGCTCAGCGCAAAAGGGAGCAAGGGAGTGTGAGGAGAATTTAATGCAGCTAATAGCAGCGCTACCAGCTCTCCCCCCAAAGCACGCGCGACTGAGTGCGTTCCGCTTAGGAGCGACGTAACGGCTTGTTTGATGCTCGTAGGCTATGCCTGGTTTTTTGATTTCGCAGCTTACTAATTGTCGACGAGTATTTGCACCGTACGTTTGCTCACTTCGAGCTGTGCACCCAACTTCTGGGTCTGCGCTGCCTGCTCTTCAGGCTTGCATTGAAGTCTTCGATTTCCTTCTGCTGCTGTGCGATGATTGCATCCTGCTTCGTGCTGATGGCTCTCTGGTTGTCGGCACTGGACTTTAATTCAGCTATCGTCGCTTGCTGCTGCTCCCCTTTTGTAGTGCTCTTTGAGGAATTCGTTTAGCAACATCGCGTTCACTGCCTCGTAACTTGCCCCTTCTCATCGCGAACCCGTTGGTATCTATAATCACTCCAACGCCAACGCAGCACAGTTAATCGCCAAGCTTTCGAGAAGCCTGTTCAGGCGACGACTCTGCCAAACGGTGAAACGATTTCCGATTCGGGGAACCTGAGAACGGTCTTCCCGAGCGGTAGGAAATCGAGAAAAAGGCCGCATTTCCGCGCACGCCTTCCCCAGCGCTGACGACATAGACGCACAGGCAGACCTGGGTAAACATCATGCCTTATTATCCAAATTGTTATGCAATAGTTTTTGTCACCTTGTTACACGGGGAAGCGACCCTAACGGGATTCGAACCCACTTTCCACATTTCGTGATTTTGCGCGATTTCCGCCACAAACGCGCGGGCGACTGCGCGTTAGAGGGTAAAATGCAAATCGGGCACTCTGCACGAATCGCGCAGAATTATGCAGTTCGAGTGTCCGAAATTGTCCGAAAAGCTTTTTGTGGATTTCCTACCGCTGACAAAGACCGGTTTCAGCGCCCGAATCTGGAATCGCTTCACCGTTTGGCTAGGCTCGGTTGTGCGGCGGAAGCTTCGATCACTTCTGCCTGAATTGGTTTTGGGCGGCTGTTAATCGCGCGGGCGAGCTCGTTGAGTTTCTCGTAGAGGTTGGGGCCTGGTTCGACGGTGTGGGTGATGTTGATCTGCTGCAGGTCGTTGGAGAGCAGCGAGATTTTGTCCACTGCCATGCCAGTGACAGGAACAAGCAGGGCGCCTTTGATCTTGCCTTCAGCTAATTCTGTTTCAATCGCTTCACTGCCAGCTGCAGCAATGCGGGTAAAAGTGGCCAGAAGCGTTTGTTTACGTTGGCTGATAGTTTCAGTCTCCCTTTGCCTAAACGCTCGCAGCGTGTCCCTGGAGACCTTGCACAACTTGGCAATCTGATTGTCGCTCTTGCCCTGGCTTATGTAAGTCAACAGCTGCCGCCGTAAGGCAGGGTGCATCCGCTCGCCTGTGTAATTGCCCCTGAGTTTAGGGCGACTCGCATCGAAAGGCGGTTGGCCATTTCCAGGCTGGCTCATGTTCGCATGAACATTTACGCTCATTTGTGGAACAAAGCAAACCTGCACCGTGACAATCATCGAAATCAGACAATTCAGAAACGCTTGGCAGAGTCTCAAAAAACTTGGCGAGTGGATAAAATCGGTGGATAAAGAATCGACGGCATAAAGCGGTTTTTGGGCGCGGGTTCAGCGCGGGGAATGGCGATTTGAGCCGCTTAAACGCCCCGGAAACGCGCTTTGATTGTCGCGGCGGGGACGGGGAGCCGCTGGTTTCGGGCGAATTTTGAGGGTTTGGGAGAAAAAGAAAGGGTAAAAATGAAGATCGAAAGAGGGCGGCGCCGAACGAAGTTGGATGCCATATTCGAAAAAGGGCGGTGCCGAACGAACTTGGGTGCCGCAATTCTATTCGCAGGCACGATCATCTGCGTCATTGGCGCGAGCGGAGGCGGCTATTACCTGGGCGGCCTCGGCGCGCTGGCGATGATCGTTGGACTCGTGATCGCGATCATTGGCAGGTTGGGTTCGTGAAGCGTTGAGGCGTTGAAGCGTTAAAACGGGAGGCCGCGGAGAATGGCCATGGAAGCGCTTTGCGCGGCGGGTAAAGAGTGCCGGGGATTTTGCGTTCGTTAGAACGATGAAGCGTGAAATAAAAAACATGCCGCCGCGCACTTGCCATGCACGACGACAGGCAATCCTATATGCTCGTGCTTTAGCATGAGCACGAGCTGATTATCAATCTAAATCGGCGATAGCATCGCCACGCGCCGACTGTCATCGAGGATGTTGAGCGCGCCGCATTATCTCAAGCGCTCCGGCGCGCCGCGCGTCGCTGGCGGCTTTTCGCTGGCAAGTTTCCTCGCTTTGGGCGGACGCAAATAAAATTCGACATCGCGGCCTAACCAGACGAAGCTTAATTTGTTTACGTCACCCGACGTTTCAACGCGTCTTCGGTCGAACTGAAAGGTTCGTGGGGCTGGACCTCCGCTGGAAAGCCGCTTAACGCGATCTCCAGATCATCCAACTGGAAACTAAATGCAGCCCTAACAATGAGAAAAACAAATATGAAAAAAACGAAGAACCAAGCAGTAACAATAGTCGCACTGACAACAGTCTTAAGCGCGCTTGCGCTAACTTCAGCAGTCGGACAAAGCAGCGAGCAAGGAGCCGAAGCAACTGCAACCAGTGTCTCGGTCTTCGCCACTGGATTAAACAATCCGCGCGGCCTGAAGTTTGGCCCAGACGGCTTTCTTTATGTCGCAGAAGGGGGAACTGGCGGCTTGAACTCGACCGACGGCGCTTGCGAGCAGGTCGTCCCACCTGTTGGGCCGTACACGGCCAACGTTACTGGCGCGCGCATTTCCAAAATCGGTCCCCATGGCTTTCGCACGACGGTAGTGGACAATTTGCCGTCCAGCCAGACCAGTGCAGGCTCTGGCAGTCTGATTAGTGGCGTTGCCGATGTCGCTTTCATCGGAGACAAGCTTTATGCCGTACTCGCCGGAGCTGGCTGCTCGCATGGTGTGCCGAACGTCCCTAACGGCGTGATACGTGTTGCCAACAGGAGTTGGAGTCTTATCGCCAACCTTAGCAGGTTCCTCATGAATCATCCTGTCGCTAATCCCAATCCTGGGGATTTTGAACCCGACGGAACCTGGTACAGCATGATAGCGGTTGGCGGCGATCTATACGCTGTCGAACCAAACCACGGCGAGCTGGATAAGATTACGCCCGGCGTTCAGATCTCCCGTGTCGTTGATATTTCTGCCAGCCAGGGCCACATCGTGCCGACGGCGATCGCCTATCACAACGGCAATTTCTTTGTAGGAAACCTGAACACTTTCCCGATTGTTCAGGGCTCTTCCAAGGTGTTCAAGGTCACACCAACGGGCCAGATAAGTGTTTTCCGCAGTGGTCTCACCACTGTTCTCGGCCTTGCTTTCGATTCCGCAGATCGACTGTATGTGCTGGAAAACACCACCGGGAACCAATTCCCAACGCCGGGGACCGGCAAAGTGATACGAATTGATTCATCAGGTAACCGTACGCTCATCGCGTCAGGACTCTTCCTCCCGACGGCCATGACCTTTGGTCCCGACGGCGCGCTTTACGTTTCGAACGTCGGCTTTGGGCCGCCACCGAATGGCCTTGGGCAGGTTCTGAAAATCACAGTGCCGTAGCCTTCGCTGAAACACCGCTTTTGGCGCGATCTCCAGATCCAGCCGGAACCCCAATAACACGGCCAACGGGTTCATAGCGCTCCAACACAACACAACTGGCGGCGACAACACAGCCAACAGTGTTAATGCGCTCAATTTCAATACGACGGGTAGCTTGAACACAGCCACCGGTGTTGATGCGCTCGTACACAACACGACCGCCAACAACAACACCGCCACCGGTGGGGACGCGCTCTTCAGTAACACAACCGGCAGCGGCAACACGGCGGACGGTGATAGTGCGCTTGTAAACAACACAACCGCCAGCACCAATACGGCGGTTGGTGCTTTTGCGCTCTTTAGTAACACAACCGGTAGCAGCAACACAGCCATTGGTGTTAGTGCGATCGGTAACAGCTCATTCGGCGCCGAGAACACAGGCAGCTTCAACACTGCGACCGGCGCTAGTGCGCTCTTTGACAATACAACCGGTCATTACAACACCGCCACGGGAGTTCAGGCGCTCTTTAATAACACAACCGGCAGCGCCAACACAGCCAATGGTCTTAATGCACTCCATGACAGCACGACCGGCAACAATAATTCAGCCACCGGTTTTGAGGCGCTGTCCAACAATACAACTGGCGCCAATAACACCGCGAATGGTTTCCAAGCGCTCCTTCACAACACCAGCGGCGGCAGCAACATCGCATTGGGCGTTTCAGCGGGTGCAAATCTCACCACGGGCAGCAACAATATCGACATCGGCAACCAAGGCGTAGCGGCTGAGGCTAAAACTATCCGTATCGGGGAGCAAGGAAATCAGACCCGGACGTTTATCGCGGGGATCTCCGGCCAGGCAGTCACTGGTAGCCCGGTGGTAGTAAACTCCAGCGGCAGGTTGGGGATAGGCGGTACTTCTTCGGCGCGGTTTAAGGAAGCAATCAAGCCGATGGAGAAAGCCAGCGAAGCCATTCTTGCGCTCAAACCGGTGACTTTCCGTTACAAGCACGAGCTTGATCCGGATGGTATCCCGCAGTTCGGTTTGGTGGCCGAGCAAGTGGAAAAGGTGAACCCCGATCTGGTAGTTCGTGACGCTGACGGAAAGATTAACACCGTTCGCTACGAGGCAGTGAACGCGATGCTGCTTAACGAGTTCCTCAAAGAGCATCGCAGGGTCGAGCAACAGGGAGCGACGATCACTCAATTAAAGTCCACGGTGGCGCAGCAGCAGAAGGACTTCCAAGCGACTGCGGCGCGCCAGCAAGAGCAAATTGAAGCGCTTACAGCGGGCTTGCAGAAGGTGAGTGCGCAAGTCGAGATGAGCCGCCCTGCGCCGCAAATAACCGCCGACAATTAGTGAAGCTGCGGAGTCAACGTGTCCTCCGTGGTGTTGGTGAACGGACAGTCGGCGAGTTCATGGCTGACGTTCGAACAATGCGATCAGTTCCAACGCTTCTCGCTCGACTTTCCTGAACTTCGCAGTGCGCCGCTTCACGGCCCTGCATTCCTGCAGGACGTGGCGCAGGTTTTCGAGAAGCCAGCGACGTTCTCTCTCACGTTCTTGCGCTCTCGTCATGGTGGCCGTTCCTTCGCAGCTGCCTCAGCGGCACGTCGTCGTGATCCGTGTCCTCGTCCTGATCTGCTTGAGACTCGGGCTGGCGAATGACCGGAAATGCCGTTTTAGGTAATTTATCGTACGGAACCTCGGTGCCGTCCGGCAGGAAGAACTGGACCGGTATCGCAGTTTCCTGCGACGGCACCGGTTCGCTTCTCCAGACCTTGCCGAATTCGGCCGGCGCAAGCCTCGACAGAAGTTCCATTGCGGCGCACGTGGAGTCCACGCTCCTCTTCGCAATCACGGCATTCGCATTAGCGTGCCTCATTAGACGCGGCGACACCATGCCGCCGGTCGAGCGCGTCGAGCAGATCTCCTCAGCGTCGAGGGATTTATGGTCATTGAGCGCTTCGCCGCTGTCGCGAACGTGCGTGGAAGCGGCGAGACTTGGCGGCGTTCCCGCAAACCGCCATGTCGCACCAACGCCGACGGCCGGCTTTCGAGCTGTCAATGAAGACCCACGAACAGTTCGGCCCCTGACAAATGCGCAGTCGACCCATTGGCAACGGCAAGACCTGTTGGACCATCCGATAGGCGACCGTCGATGCGATCAGGTCGAAGTCGAGTGCATCGTTGCGGAGGTCGACGAGCACACGCCCATCGCGGAAGCGCAGCTCATGGGCTTTTATGCCAGTGATCCAATGCTCGCGAAGAAGTGCCAGGGCGCTTTTCGTCGGCGCGCGCCTTGAAATGATCTGGGTGACCAACCCGAACAGGGCTTCGCGCAAACCCTTTGCGCGCGTCAGCGCGATTGCAGCTGCCGCGGGCTCCTTCTGCGCCTTCTCGGCCAGTGCGCGCAGCACCCTTTTTGGCAAGAGATGCACGAATGCCGCCCATTCAAGCAAACGTGGGTAGCTGTCAAGCCAGTCGCGAGGCGACTGATCGCGACCAGTGACGGTATTGACGAAATCGAGCGCTGCATCGCCGCCGATGATGTCACGCTTGCGAAACTGGTGCGGCTCAACTCTAACCTGTAAAATAGATTTCATCAGTTGACAAACTCGTAACCCAATGTAACACTGTCTCATGAAAACAATAACAGAATGCGAAAGCAAACACCGTAAGGGAGGGCTCTTGTTCTCACTGGTTTGCGCAGGTGTCATCGCCACTTTTATGGCAGCTTGCGCAGAGGCGCCTACCGTGACCGCGAATCATAATCCGAATTGGAACCCCGTGACTCTCGGGAATCGAGCAGTGTGGGAGGATGTACCGGGCTGGGGCTCCCGACCCCTAGGCCTTTCGGCCGACTATGGAGACAGGACATCTTTTTCTTCTCCTTCTTCCAAACGGTTCAAACAAAACATTGAAAATATGGGCGATGCGAGCGATCCTCTTTACGCGCTTCATCCGGTAACCTTCCGCTACAAACCGGAAATTGATCCAAAGGGCGTCCCGCAGTTCGGCCTCGTGGCCGAGGACGTAGAAAAGGTTAGCCCTGATTTAGTGGTACATGATGCCAAAGGCGAGGTTTATACCGTGCGCTACGAAGCGGTGAACGCGATGTTGCTTAACGAGTTCCTCAAAGAGCACAAAAAGGTCGAGGAACAGCAAGCGACGAATACACAAGTAAAGTCCGCTCTGGCAAAGCAGGAAGCGACCATTGCGGCCCTAACTGCAACTGTGAAAGAGCAAGCATCGCAAATCCAGAAAGTGAGCGACGAGCTTGAATTGAGCAAAGCTGCACGACAACTGGTGGCCGACAAAGAGTAAAAGCGACCAATTCGGGGTGTATCACCCTTAAAAGGGCGCAGCGAAACCATTCCGCAACACGGATCAATAATATGACAAAAAAAACGATAATAGCAGTGATAGCCGCCGCGGCCATAGGACTTGCCGGGCAGCTTGTAGCGCAAAGTTCTGATCCGTGGGCGACGCCACCACCAAGTAATCAACCGGGGTCAAATCCATGGCAGACGCCACCGCTAGGTAATAATCAACCGGGGTCAAATTTGGCGCCCCCAGTGCCGATTTATCCGACGCCAGCACCAGTTTGCCCAATTCAACCGTGCAGATAAATTGAACGAACCTCAACAACAGGAGAACAATCCATCGGCTAGACAGCACTCAGATGAACGAGGTAAACCTGCGCGCGCTGCTCTCATGGCCTCGATGCATTATGGCGCTCATGTCGTGAGTAGCTAACCAGGCTAGGTGCACTTCATCAGGTTTTTTTGATCAGGCGGTTCGAGAGGTATGATCTACATTTCTATCACCTCGAAGTTAACCGTGCGCTTTATAGTTCGACTTGGATATTTCCGCGCCCAACTGGTTTGCCCCGCTCGTCAAACAAACGAACCCGAATCTCCCTTGGCCTGGTAAAAAATTTCAAGCCAGCCGTTTCCTCTACCTGCGATAATATGGCAAGGCGGGTTAGCTGGTTGAAGTTTTTCGCTCCCAGCTTGCGGTTTAGTCGGGTACAATAAACTTGGACAGTCTTGATACTTAGCCTAAGTTGGTGTGCTATTTCTCTTGTGGTTTTACCTTTGCCAAGTAAGGAAAACACAACCGCCTCGCGCTTACTTAATTTAGGTGCTTCTTCTATACGTTTGCGTTTCACTTACCGATAGTCGATTCGCTTGGAGCGATATCTGGCGTCATGCCATGAACGAATACTAAGACGTTATGTTTCATAGAATTCGTTAATCTACCGTTCAGCGAACCATCGTTTTCAGTCCGATCTTACATCGGGGGTGGTTAAGATAAAGCCGCTAATCAATTATTCTTTTGCTAAAGGTCTGGAGGCAATCGACCTCGCTGGTTTGAGCTTGACATTTCGCTACGAATCTGGCGAAAATCGCCGCTTTCAAATAGAATCTGAATCAGGCCGAGGGAAGCTTCTTCCCGGCAGCTCCTTTTCCCGCTTTCAGAGCTACCATCGCATTAAGAAAAAATGGCCGGGAGAAGAAAGAAAGGCCGCTATGTATCTGCCGACTGAAATCAGAACGACGACTCTACCGACGAAACATTCGCTTAGCCGCTCGCCTTTGGGGCGCGGTGTTCTTCCCATCACGCTCCCCATTGCTTTACTGTGGCTTGCGCTCTCGCCACTGGCTCGGGCGGTTACCCCAGCACCGGACGGAGGCTATCCTAACGGCAACACTGCTGAGGGGGATAATGCGCTCCTCAACCTCACAACCGGCAGCAGCAACACCGCAATCGGTTTTGATGCTCTCTTTAGCAACACAAGCAGCTTCGGCAACACGGCCAGCGGCTTTGAAGCGCTCTATAACAACAATGCCGAGTTGAACACGGCCACCGGTTTTGTTGCGCTCTTTCACAATACATCCGGCAGCGAGAACACGGCAACCGGTGCCAATACGCTCGGAAGAAACACCACCGGCAACGACAACACGGCAACCGGTGCTGCCGCGCTCGTAAACAACACATCCGGCAGCGAGAATACGGCTACCGGTTGGGCTGCGCTCTCTAGCAACACAACCGGCAACTCCAACACGGCCAATGGCGATCAGGCGCTCTTGAACAACACAACCGGCAATTCCAACACGGCCAACGGCTTTGGTGCGCTCGCTAGCAACACAACCGGCAACTCCAACACGGCCAACGGTGCTAATGCGCTCGAAAGCAACACAACCGGCATTCTAAACACAGCCAACGGTAATGGGGCGCTCTTGAGCAACACAATCGGCTTCAGCAACACGGCCGACGGTTTTCGGGCGCTCTTTAGCAACACAACCGGCGGTGGCAACACGGCCAACGGTCGGCAGGCGCTCTTTCACAACACAGCCGGCGGCGGCAACATCGCATTGGGCTTTTCAGCCGGTGCAAATCTCACTACAGGCAATAACAATATCGATATCGGCAACGCTGGTGTTGCTGGCGAGTCCAATCACATCCGCATTGGCAAGCAAGGAACGCAAAACGCTACATTTATCGCCGGCATTAATGGGGTAGCGGTTACGGGCGCAGCAGTTGTTGTAAGCAGCAGCGGTCAACTTGGCGTGGCGGCGTCCTCAGCGCGCTTCAAGGAAGCAATCAAGCCGATGGACAAGGCCAGCAAAGCGATCCTCGCCCTCCAACCGGTGACGTTCCGCTACAAGCACGAGCTTGACCCAGAGGGCATCCGGCAGTTCGGCCTCATTGCCGAGCAAGTGGAAAAGGTGAACCCTGATCTAGTGGCTCGCGATGAGCAAGGCAAGCCTTACACCGTGCGCTACGAGGCAGTGAACGCGATGTTGCTTAACGAATTCCTCAAAGAGCACCGCACAGTTCAAGAACTAAAGTCCACTGCTGCAAAACAGGAAGCGATTATCGTGCGCCAGCAAGAGCAAATTGAAGCGCTTACTGCGGGTTTGCAGAAGGTGAGCGCGCAAGTCGAACTGAGCAAACCTGCTCCGCGAGCAGTCGTTAATAATCAGTAAAAGCGGCGCACCCGCTTATCCCCTTATCAAAAGTGCACTCAACAACCCCACCTCGACAAAAAATGGAAACAAAAAATATGACACCTTCACAATTAAAAAATTCGATTAACCGCTGCCCTTTACAGCGCGGTTTCGTCCTCATCCTGTTCGCGCTCGCTTGGTTTGCGCTTTTGCCGACAGCGCAAGCGGTTACCCCGGCACCGGACGGAGGTTATGCCAACGACAACACTGCTGAGGGGGATAATGCGCTCTTTAGCAACACAACCGGGGCCCACAACATGGCCACCGGTTTTTCAGCGCTCTTCAGCAATAGAAGCGGCAGCCAAAACACAGCAACCGGTGCTTTTGCCCTCGGCGTCAATACAACTGGCAACTTCAACACGGCCACCGGTTATGAAGCGCTCGAAAGCAACAATGCGGATAACAACACAGCAACCGGTGCTTTTGCCCTCCACGCCAATACAACTGGCAACTTCAACACATCCATCGGTTATCAAGCGCTCGAAAGCAACAATGCGGATAACAACACGGCCACCGGTTTTGGAGCACTCAACAACAACACAAGTGGCCCACAGAACACGGCATCAGGTTCTCAAGCGCTCTTGAACAACACCACCGGGGGCGGCAACACGGCCACCGGCAATGTAGCGCTCTTCTCCAACTCAACTGCCGTCCAAAACACGGCCACCGGCGCTGGTGCGCTCTACAAGAACAACGCCGATAACAACACGGGCACCGGTGTTAATGCGCTCTTTAGCAACACAAGCGGCACCCAAAGCACAGCCACCGGTGTTGATGCGCTCGAAAGCAATGACAGCGGTAGCTACAACACGGCCACCGGGGTGAGCGCGCTCGTTCACAACACCAGCGGCAGCTCCAATACGGCCGATGGCACGAATGCACTGTTTAATAACACGACCGGGAGCAGTAACACAGCCTGCGGTGATTTGGCGCTCCAAAACAACAAAAGTGGCAACAACAATATCGCTTTGGGCCTTAAGGCCGGCATGAATCTTACCACCGGCAGCAACAATATCGATATCGGCGCTGCGGGTGTGGCGGGCGAGGCCAACACCATCCGCATTGGTAAATCAGGAACACAGAACAAGACCTTTATCGCCGGCATCTCAGGTAAGACGGTAGCGAGCGGCGTAGGCGTGATCATCAACTCCAACGGGCAGCTTGGCACGGTGGTTTCCTCGGAGCGTTTCAAGGAGGGGATCGAACCTATGGACAAGGCCAGCGAGGCGATTCTTGCACTCAAGCCGGTTACCTTCCGCTACAAGCACGAGCTTGACCCTGATGGTATTCGCCAGTTCGGCTTGGTTGCCGAGCAAGTGGAAAAGGTGAACCCTGATCTAGTGGCTCGCGATGAGCAAGGCAAGCCTTACACCGTGCGCTACGAGGCAGTGAACGCGATGTTGCTTAACGAGTTCCTCAAAGAGCATCGCAAAGTGGAAGCCCAGCAAGCGACGATAGCTGAACTAAAGTCTAATGCTGACAACCAGAGAGCCATCAACACGAAGCAGGATGCAGTCATCGCGCAGCAGCAGAAGCAAATTGAAGCGCTGACTGCGGCCGTGCGAAAGGTGAGCAATCAACTAGAACTGAACAGCTCTAGGCCGCAGGTCGTGGCTAACAATCAGTAACAACTGCCCAGTTTGATCGCTCCCTCTGGCGAGCTACTCAGTGCCTTTATGGAGCTGGATGTGAGGTTACGCCTTACACGTAATAAAGCTCGACATTCGTTAGGAAAGGGCTTAAGAGGGAAGCTGATTACGTCACCCGACGTTTCAACTTATCTTCGGCACGGCTGAATAAGCCGCAGGGGCTGGATCTTCGCTGAGACACCGCCTAACGCGATCTCTAGGTCCAACTGGAGCCCTTGGAGTCAGCCGAAGTGAGGCCGCTGTTCAAAGTGCCTCGTGAGGATGGCCCTGGTTCCGCGCGGAACTGGATTGCAGTTAAACCATCAGCCTCAACAAAAAATGAAAACAAAAATATGACAACTCTACACCTAAGAACATCAGTTGGCCGGAAGCAGTCCGAAGGGCTATAAAACATATGAACAAAACAAATCAAAGACTGCTGACCGCCCTACTGGCGACGGTTATCACGACAGCCCTGCCAGTCGCATTCAACGTCACTGCCAAGCAATTCCGCAGCAGTCAGGCATACTACCGCTCAGACGCAGACAGCTCCACGCCGCTGAGCAACCTTTGCGCGAATATCCGCAAATCATTCTAGGCCAGGAACTCCCGGCATGTGCCCCCACTGCTCCTCGCCCCCTCCACGTTCGCTGGCGTCTCTTCCACGTAGGCCGGTTCATCGGGGTTTGTGGGGAGTTTCTTCGGGGCCTTCTTTGGGGCGCTGGTAGCGTTGGTAAGCCCACCGGCGCTTGAGGTAATCTGCTCGCGAAGCGCGATGAGTCTCTCGCGCTGTTCCTCGCTAACTACAGTGGCTGTCTGCGTTGTCGTGACTCAAAGATCGGGCCGGGCGTGTGCCGGATGCACCTCGCCACGCCGCAGCTCTCGCTGAAATTCGGCATATCGCGGCATTGTGTTCTTGATCACGCGCTGAGCTATAAATCTTTTTGCGTCCACCAAGCCGGCTGATTTGACGGCGGCGGACTCGACGGTGGGGGATTTTGCGATGGCGGGATGTTAATTGTCGGCGCGACCGGTTTCTGCTGATGGGGTGGTGAGCTAAGTGGCGGCGTTTGGATCGCCTGCGTGGGAAAATACTTGATGTAGTAAAGCCCCGTGCCGGGAATTCCGAACGAAACATATCGTTGTCCACTAGGCGACACGCCCCAGCGGAAACCGGGAATTCCCCAACTCCAGCCAATGCCTCTTTTCGTGAGACTCCAGCGGAACGGACCCGCCCGGTAAGTTTTGCGAAATCTCCAACCCATATTTAGGTCGAAATGATTTTGCTCACGTAATCGCGGAAACGCAATGCCGCAAAGCGGCGGCCCTCGCTCGAAGGCTGGCCATGAAGTCACCGTCTACAATCGCACGCCGAGCAAGGCGCAAGGGCTGATTGATCGCGGCGCACACTTGGCCGCTCAAGTGGCAGACGCCTGCCAGGGTGATGCAGTCATCACCATGCTCGCGGACGACGGCGCCGTCGAAGGGGTTGTGCTCGGCGAGGGGGGCGTGCTCCAGAGCCTGGGCAAGCGCACTATCCACGTCTCCATGAGACGATCAGCGTCGCCTTGTCCGAAAGGCTCGCCGCCGCGCACGCGAGCGCCGGGCAACGCTTCGTCGCCGCGCCTGTCTTCGGCCGGCCGGATGTGGCGGCTGCGAGCAGGCTATTCATCATCGCCGCGGGCTCGCCCGACGTCGTCGAAGCGTGCACGCCTCTCTTCGAGGCGATGGGACAGAAGACCATCCACATCGGCGATCTGCCCCAAGCGGCAAATTTCGTGAAGCTCAGCGGCAATTTCCTCATCGCTTCGGTGCTGGAGAGAGCGCAAACAAATAGCGCGACGCGGGAGGCGAGCGAAATGAAATTAGTCGGTTAACTAATGCGTATTCTCTAGGACTTATATCCAAGCTCGCGCGGCGGGAACCCCGTTGGCACTCTCGTGAAAGTTATCGTTCGAGTTCGTCGCTCTTCTCCTCCGCCTCGGCTGCCCGAAGCATTTGATCGTGCTCTGCTTCGTTGACGCCTTCTTCGAACATCTGCGCACTCTCACTTCGCCCCTCGGTATCTTCATCTTCTCCGAGTGACTCTGCCGGCTTCGAGGTTAACATGCTGAAAGCTCCCTCTCTTCAGCTTGTTCCGTTTGAAAACGCCGTTAAAGCCTACGAACAAATCGCCAGCGGTCAGGCAAAAGCAAAGCAGGTGCTGACGTTCTCGTAGCTTAGCGGTGTCTTGCGGAAGTTCGTAGCTAAAAGCCTCGGCGATCATCCGAAAGAGGTAGATCGGCCGAACCCTGAAGTAGCACCTACAAATCTTCCAAATGCGTAGTAGCGCCCGCAAACGGTGAAAGCGTACGTTTCGTTTCAAAAGAAAGCCAAGCTGATTATGACTTCACGCCGAGAATTCTTAAACCTGGCAATGAAAGGATCGGCGCTGGCCGCAGCCGCAGCTTTGATGCCTCGTGACGCATTAGGCGCACGCAACGACAACAACAAAGGAACGACAGACACCATGCAAAGTGCAACCAAAAGCTCCAGTGAAAGTCATTACAAGCCACCCTTCAAGTTCGGCATGGGAGGCGTCCCGTTAGGCAATGAGTTTTCTGTAGTAACAGATGAAGATGCGAACGCCATCCTGGAGGCTGCATGGTCTTCCGGTGTCCGTTACTACGATGTCTCTCCGTGGTATGGATTAGGATTGGCAGAGCGAAGGTTCGGCTACTTTCTTCATAACAAGAAAAGAAGCGACTACATCATATCGTCAAAAGTCGGCAAACTGCTTAAAGCGTCAAAGACATACAATCGCGATCTATTCCCTTTTTCGCCGTCGCCGAACAATGTCGTGTTCGACTATACGGGCCCGGGGATACGGCGGTCGATCGAAGATAGTCTGCAACGACTAGGCATCGACAGCCTCGATATTGCTTTCGTACATGACGTCTCGCCTGACAATAAACTATTGCCGACTCCGTGGGAGGAACAGTTCAAGATTGCCATGACAGGGGCATTCCCCGAGCTCACGCGCATGCGCGAAGAGGGCATTATCAAGGCCTGGGGGCTTGGCGTGAACAGGCCGGAACCCATTCTGCGAGTTCTAGAGGTGGCTGATCCGGATGTATGCCTTTTGGCCTCGCAGTATTCTTTGATCGATCACAAGAATGCGGTGAATAACGTCTTCCCAGCCGCAAGGCAAAAGAACGTCTCCTTCGTGATCGGTTCTTCGCTTAATGCCGGATTCATATCAGGCAGTTCGAGATACAACTACGGGAAGGACTCGTACAAAATCCCAGCTGCATACATTGAGAAACGCAAGAAACTTCGTGAGGTCGCAGGGAACCACGGAGTCGATCTCCGAACTGCTGCACTGCAGTTCTCCGCCGCGCCTGATGTTGCCGCAGCTCTGGTGGTCGGTGTCAGCAGGGAACGTCAAATTCTGGAAGACTACACCTCGATGCAAACCAAGATTCCGGCTGAGTTCTGGGCGGACTTGAAGAGCCAGAATCTCATCGAACAAAACGCACCGACTCCACTTTGAATCGAGATTAGAAACAGCTCTGGTAATCAGGGCAAAAATATGAAACGAATAATTTCTGGAGGTTCTCATGAATAACAAAGAGATTTCTGCAAGTTTGGCTGGAACAGTTTCCCTCGGAGGCGAGCTCTCTGTCAATCGCCTTGGCTTTGGAGCCATGCGGCTTACTGGCGAAGGCATCTGGGGCGCTCCGGCGGATCGCAACAGAGCGCTCGCGGTTCTGCGCCACGCAGTAGAACTCGACGTCAACTTCATCGATACCGCGGACTCTTACGGTCCCTTCGTCAGCGAACAATTAATTGCCGAAGCCCTCTTTCCTTACCCAAAGGGACTGGTGATTGCCACCAAAGGCGGCTGGAATCGGCCGGGGCCGGATCAATGGACCCATGACGCGACTCCTGCGCACTTGCGTAAGGCGGTGGAAGGCAGCCTGAAGAGATTGAGACTGGACCGCATCGATGTTTATCAGCTGCATACTCCAGACCCGGTCGTGTCCTTTGACGCCTCGGTTGAAACGTTGGCCCAGTTACGCGACGAGGGGAAGATTCGCCTAGTTGGTTTGTCGAACGTTACCAGGGAGCATATCGAGCGTGCGCGCAAGATCGTTCCCATCGTCTCTGTCCAGAACCGGTACAGTTTTGCGGATCGTGAATGGGACTATGTCGTGGATTATTGTGCAGCCAATGGAATTGCGTTCATTCCGTGGTTTCCTCTGGCAGCGGGCAGGGTCGCTGGCGATGTGCTCAACGAAATCGCCCAAGCGCATCAGGCAAGCCCGAAGCAAGTCGCATTAGCCTGGCTTCTGCGGCGTTCTCGCATCGTGCTGCCCATCCCGGGAACCAGCTCGGTCGAACATCTCGAAGAGAACGTCGCGGCTGCCTCGGTGCAGCTGACTCAAGAAGAGTACGAGAGACTCAGAGATGTTCCGGAATTGGCCGCATCGTGATAGCCCGCGGACATCCTTGCCTGCCTATCCTAAGGGTCAAAAAATAGAGAATGAAAAAACGTAAGCTGGGGAATTCAGGATTGGAAGTCGCGCCGCTAGCTTTGGGCGGCTGATATCGAGAACGCATTTGGTTCTTTCGTCTGGCCCCAATCAACCGGACGGCCGAAGATCGCCCGCGGCGATTTTGCTGATGACAAGCGCATGAACGAGTGACGCAGCACGTCACGCGGAACGTCGTTGTAGTAACATCGCGCGGCGCAGTAGAACACGTCAGGATGTAATCTTCGCGCAGGCGGGACAATCTATTTAAAACATCTTGAGAAGGAGGCAATGAGTCCTACAGATGATAATCGTTCCGGCTACACAAGGCGTAGATTTCTAACCGCGACGCTCAGTATTGCTTCGGGAGCAACAACATCGCTTTTGCTTTCTCATGATGCTGCCGCCGGTAAGAAACCGGCACAGTCAAGACTGAAAACATATAACGGAGGCGTTGATCCTTATCCGATTCCCTGGCTAGATAAGAACGGCAGTCATAATCAGCGCGTCGGCCGGTGCGCGGATTTCGTTGGCATGGGCACTGATAATAAAGGCAATCGAATTGCGTTCGGCACACCCACAACCGACTACGGGTTTATGGAGGGAGAATACTTCGGCGGGCGCACTGCGCAGACCGGAGCGTTTACTCACATATGACTGACACTATTTCAGGGGCAGGCTGCTCCTCAAAATCAAATTCACGATTTCCATCCTCCGATTGCGCCTTCGGGACTCTACTGGGTCGTTCCAATTCCTAAAGGCGGACTGATCACGTGAACGGGCAGTATGCGCCTTCGCGCGCGGGCGCGCGTGGAATGGCAGTTTCCAGCGACGTGTGCGGAATACCCGCGCGAACGCTAGCGTGGAGCAACGTTTCATCTGCGAGAGCCTCAACGTCCAGTTCGTCGGGGAGAAAGCGGATCCTTGCCATGGCACCACCATTACAAAACGACCGGTTCGGTCTCAGTCAATACGAGGACGTTCCCAGCGAGTGGAGACTCTTCGCCGCGCGATCCGGAAAAGGAGTGGAGAGTCGAGATTCGAGCTTAGCAGACCGGGACAACCGAGGGCGTGCGTCCGCCGCGCGATTTGTATAGTCGGGGTGCGACGTTACAACCCTGCTTCAATTTAACCTTGCAGCCCTGATTCGCTCCCTTCGTGCACCGCTGCATCACTGTTCCCTTGTTCCCCTGACCCCTTGTGACTTGGGCTCCTGTGGCTACGGGAAACAGGGAGACAGGGCCGCAATTGCTGTGCCTGTTTGGTTTTCTGGAAACCGAGCTGACAAGTCGAAATGCTTTGGGCGATCGAAGGCCAAATTCTGAATCCAAAATCCGGTGATCGCAAAATCGTGGAGTGAGCCGATCTTCGAAAGCAGCATTTTCGCGTGCTAATCTTTACCGCTAAAATAAAGAGGGTGGCAGGATTATGCGGAGCAAATAGACAGTCTCACGACTGGCGAACAATCATCATTATCGAGCGAATGGCTTTTTACCTTCGATAATATGATGATCCCAATCCGGAGCAGGCGAACCACCAATACCGGCAGCAACAGCATTATCGAAAGCGGCAATAGGGTCAACTCGCACGGAAGCAGGAGGTAAAGCGAAAGCGCGGTAGCTGATCATTCTGCCGGCACGGGCGGCGAGGCTTGTGACGGTGATGCTGGAGATAAGCATCAGGCTTGCCGCAACGATGGGATGCAAGTGACCGCTCACGGCGGCGGCGATCCCGATCGTATTGTAGGCGAAAGCGATGGCGACGATGCGGCGACCCTGACGCACAAGGTTGCGGGCGGCAAGGAGCAAACTCGGCAATTGAGTAAGGTGCGGGCGCGGCCAGACTGCCTGGCTCGCGGCGGCGGTAACAGAATGTGCGGCACCGAGGGCGAGCGAAGCGCTCGCCGCTGCACTGGCCGCGGCATCGTTTAGGCCGTCGCCAAGATAAAGAATGGGTTCGCCCTGCTTCTCGCAGGTTTGCACGAAGGTGCATTTTCCGTCCGGCGTCAAACCGGTGCGGATCTCCGCACGCGACCCAGCCAAGACGGCGGGCGTACGGTTATCGCCGGTCAAGACAGTAATGAGATAGCCCGAATCGGAGAGCGCGTGCAGGGATTCCAGCGCGCCGGGGCGAAGTTCTTCTTCGAGCGTGGCAACGGCAACAACCTCACCGTCGAGCTTCATCGCGATGGTGCGTTTGCTCGATAGGTGCTCCGCCCAAAACCCGGAGCCGTTAAGCAGTCGATCGTTGCCGACTTCTGCCGCGTGACTTCGGCCGTTGCAAGTGACTTCGCCAGCGAGACCGACGGCGGGAATCGTGCGCAGATTCTTTACCACGACGCCACGACCTTCTTGAGTCCAGGGAGCAAACGGTGCGGCCACCGGATGATCGCTCCGGCCCTGTACGGCTCCGAGGATCGCGCGCACGAAAGCGACGTCGGCAGACGGCTTCACCGTAAACGACGCGAGCGTCAATTCGGGTTCAGTCAGACTACCCGTCTTGTCGAAAACAACGCGGCGAATCCCGGCCAGGCGTTCGAGCAGCAGAGGCGAACTGACCAACAGTCCCGCCTGTAACAATCGTGTAAGACCAAGGCGAAAGAGCATCGGCAGAGCGACGCCGAGCGCGCACGGACAAGCCACGAGCAAAACTGCGAGCGATGAGTTGAGCGCGGCGCTCAAGCCTGAGGCGCGATTCCAAAGCACGAACGCGGCGAGACTCGCGATCAGCACGAACGGCAGAAACCAGCGCACCAACCGATCAGCAACGTTGAGCAACGGCGTCGGTTTGGCGAGCAGTTCTTCCACGCTCGCGCGTAATACATCGAGCCTACGCCGGCCGCCGGGCCGGATAGTCGCGACCGTTACTGGTGCATCGAGGACGACACTGCCCGCGCTGACTTCGTCCCCTACCGCTCGAGGGACAGGAAACGGCTCACCCGTGAGCGTGCTCTCGCGCACAAACGCCGAGCCCCTGGCGATGCGGCCATCCACCGGAATAATTTCGCCTGGGTCGACCTGCACAAGGTCGCCTGGGTGGAGACTGGCGGAGGCAACTTCGCGCATGCCCTGAGGTGTAATCAGATGCACGAGGTCGAGTTGCTCCGCCAATCCGCGCCACGCCGCTTCGAGACGCTCGTGCGGCGAAGCCAGCAGCAAAGCGCCTAACCGATGAATGGCGAGGAGAAGCGGTACCAGTTCGTAAAAAACAAAGCCGCGACCTCGCCACGTGGCGTAAAGCGAAGCGGCCAGTGCGCCGGACAGCGCGAGAAGAAAAAGATGATCCGTGACGATCCGCCGTTGTCGCAATGCGGCGATGGCGTTGGTCAGGAGCGGGCCGCCCAGCCAAAGCAAAGGACCGAGCGCCATCAAAGCGAGCAGCGCGTGCAGAACGACTCGCGTTACGCCCGTGGGAGGATCGGAATTCACGCCGAGACTCAGCGTCATTCCCAACCCAGCAACCAACGCCAGCACGGCAAAGCGCAGCCATTCGCGGCCGCGTTTCGGCGAAGATGCGCCATCGTCCGCCGCAGCGGTGACGGAGTGGCAATGGCAAAACGCGCTCAAGGGGCGGTTGGGGCGGCGGCCGGTTGCGCTGTTTCAGGTGCGGCATGGTCGAGGCTTTTCCACGACCAATGCGGGAACCACCCGATGAGATACAGGATCAGCCAAATCACCATGATGACATAGAAGTGCCGCAGGATCTTGGGCGTGCGCCGCCAAAGCTCGCGCGGCTCGGGATATTCGCGCCAGATAATGCCGTGTACGCGCCGAACGTTCATGTCTTCGTTTGGTTCATTTTTTTCATTCATGGATTGGTTTGGTTTTGGGCCGCGGTTGGAGGTGACGTTGCGCGACGAAGCGAAGTAAGATAAGCCACAAGAGCGTGCGCGTCACGGTTCGGAACGATTTGCGAATTGCCGCCGACGATCTTGCTGCCATTGAAAATCAACGCGTCCGGGTCGGGCTGGCCGGTGAGCGGTCTTTTTTCAAAAAGAAAGCGGAACGGCGGCATCACGGAACCGGGACTCACGCTGCGCGGATCGTAGAGGTGCTGGTAATGCCATGAGCGCGAAGACTGGCGCGCACCGATGTTGCTGAGATCAGGACCGGTGCGGGACGTGCCCAAGAAGATGCGTTGATCGTTCAGGTAATCCTGGGGCGTGGTTCGTCGGTCGCCCCAGCCGCGCTCGATGTCGTCGGAGAAAGGGGACGGTCGCACCTGCTGTGAATGGCAATAGATGCAGCCGTTGGCGGCATAAACGCGCTCGCCGTCTCGCACCAGCGCTTCGTTCGTGGCGATCGTGAGCGCCGTTTCCTTTTTTTCTTGTGCGAAATGTCGGACCGGCAAAACAACCAGCCCAATCCACGCTGTGAGAAACGTGAGGAAAAAACCAAGGAAAATGCGTTTGAAGTTTGTCACGAGTCGTTCTTCAACTAGTCTCGAATACGCTGCTTCCCGGCGAACTTCGCTCGGAGCCCAGCAAGGTTGGCCCGGTCTCCGCACCCGGACGACGCGCCAGCAACCAGAGCATCGAAGTAAAGAACGCTATGTGCCCCAGGGTCATCGAAGCGCCGGCGAAAGAGCGGACGCGTAACCATGGAATCGTGCTCCGCACGATGTCGAGGAAAGCGATATTAGGATTCGCCAGCTCCATTCCCTGCTCGACGCCGCCCACCGTGAGCGCGCCCCAATAGACCAGCACGCCCACGGCCGTAAGCCAGAAATGCCAGCGGATGAGCCGCGCCGAAGGCCATTCGCGATTCGTGAGCCGCGGCACGATGTAATACATCGAGCCAAAGAGCATCATGGTCACAAACGCATACATACCGAGATGCGCGTGCGCTATGGTGTAATGCGTAAAGTGCGTAATGCGGTTCACCGCCGGCACCGCTGTGAAGCTGCCCTGGATGCTAACCGCCGTGTAGGACATCGCGGCGAAAACCACGAACCGCAGCGTCGGACTCGTGCGCAGGCGCGAGAAATATCCGACCATCGTTAAATGATGATTCACTCCCACGGTGATCACCGGCACCAGCATCATCACGCTGGCCGCCACGCTCATGCCCACGAGCCACCCGGGATATGGCCCCCCGATCAAATGATGCATTCCATTCCAGGCATAAAAAAACGCCAACGACCAAAAGCCGATGAGCGATAGATAATAACTGTGAACCGGCTGCCCGATGATCTTCGGGATGAAATAATACGCGGCCGCGAGGCCAACCGGTGTGAACCAGAGACCGAGGATGTTGTGCGCATACCACCAGTTTACCGGAGCCATCGCTGGGGGCGCGATCGGGAACCAAAGCAAGAGCACCTGCGCCGTGAGGTACAGCCAGGGGAACCAAAACACCGCCGCCATCAGATACCATTGCGACACATAGATATGTCCGGACTCCCGGCGCCGAACCATATCAATGAACGCGCAGGCCAGCGGCAGCAGAGCCGCCGCGAGGAATGGCCCCGCTTCGATCGGATACTCCAGCCATTCAAATGATGTGCCGCGCCCCCGAAGAATCCCCGAGATGCCAACCAGGTTCGCAACATTAAACAGGGCGGCGCTCAGATGTAGCGACCACCCGTTGCGAAGCGGCGAGCGGCAGAGCCGCCCCATCAGCCACAGAGCAACGCCAGCGCTGGCCATTGTCGCCCAGCCGTAAATCATCGAATTCATGTGCGCAGGTCGCACTCGTCCGAAAGTGAGCCAGGCATTCTCAGCGAGAAACTCCGGATCGTGCAGTTTCAACGACGCCGTCAAAGCGAGCGCCGAACCGAACGTGAGCCAGACTAGAGCGGAGAGAAAGAAGTGCAGCACCGGGCCGCGAGCAGACGCGTCGATCTCCGCGCGTTCCGCGCGGCTGCGGACCAGTTCTTCCTCGTTAGGTGTCCGAAAGTTCTCTGGGCCCATACGTTTTAACCGACGTTAGGAAATTCGTCCGAACCCTCGCCATCATCGTCATCAAGAATAGAGAAAGCGGCATCTTGCGGGCGCTCGAAGTCGCCATGTTGCGCCGACCACCAAAAGGCTAGCAGCGCCGAGCCGCTCAGGCCCAGCAGCGTCGCAAAGACCAGCAGAGCAGGAATCACCGTCCCCCCAGTTTCAGGATATCGTCAGCCGCACGCAAGAAAACAAATGAAGACAGTACCAACCGCTCGGTGCGAACCGAGTCCTCCGACCAGGCCAGCGCACAGATCGCTGACGATATCGCCAACCCTAGCGTGCCGCCAGCGGCTACCAGCGGCATCAGGAGCGGGGATCAAGAATTTGCTTCCCTGCACCCACTGCTCCCAGACAACCCGACTCAACTTCCGCCGGGGATCACGAGTGCAATGTCGCGATGCGAGCGCACGATTTTATGCAACCCCGCTTCCCTGTAATCAATGCAGCCCTGATTCAGTGCCTTCGTGCAGCGGGGCGGCAATTGCTACCCTGCTAACCGGCTACAAGGGCTTTCGTGCCGCTCAGGCCGCACCCGATCAAGCAGTTTGGGTGGTTTCGGACCGGATGAAAGGCGGCTTGCCATCTTGCAGCCTTTTAGGCGATCTTTCCCTCTATGGAGCCAGAAATAGATTGCAAGTTGCAGTCTAATTCTCGTTAGGCGTATGACTCGCTTTCTCAGCAACGAAAACCGAAACTGAAAACCAAAATACCCAACAATGAAAATCCTAGTCGTTTATTACTCCATGTATGGACACGTTCTTCAGCTAGCGCGTGCCGTCGCACAAGGCGCGGAGTCCGTCGCGGGAGTGGATGTCATGCTCCGCCGCGTTGCCGAGTTTGACGAGGTTATCCAGAAGACCGCAGACAACGAATACCTCGTGAAGATTCATGAGCAGCAGGCCGACATTCCGGTATGCACGCTCGACGATCTCCGTGAGGCAGACGGAGTCATCTTCGGCTCACCAACACGATGCGGCAACATGACAGCGCAGATGAAGCAACTCATAGACTCGACAGCAAGCGAACGAGCGACCTTTTCCACACGCGCGCGCGCGCGCACGGATGCTGACAGTCGGACGTGAAAGGTGCGACGGCTGAGTATAACACGGGATCACCCTGCGCGATCAACGCGTGGTGAAATGCTTAACAGTGCTCTTGACCCCATCGCTCGTGCCCTTGGCTTCCATCGAGTCGACCGTGTAGTAGTAGGTTGTCTTCGACTTGAGGCCGTCTATACGCACGCGGAAAACGGTATCGGAATGGCTAGGGTTCAGCCTGATCGGAGATTTCGCAGTCTGGCTAAGGTCCTTTGGATCCGTTCCGTAATGCACTACTCCGTAATGCTGGGGTGATCCACCAGGGTTGTTGGTGGTCCACCTAACGATTGTCAGGTAGGAATCGGCCCGTTCAATTTCTGGCCCTTGGGTGACCTCTACGCTTGCAGCTTTTTTAGTAGTAGGGCTCAGCTGCGCGACTGTTGGTGTTACATAGAATGCGCCGCCCATCATTACCGTTAGCGCCACTGTCAAAAGCAGTCTGTTCATGGGATCATTGCCTGACTGGGCTCTTGATATTTCCTCTTGGTTTCTCCGTGTTCCTCGCATCAGCGGTGGCCTCTTATGTTACGGAATAGCCGGGCTCGGGGTAGGCGAGACGCCGCAAACGGCCGATGCGCAGGGCGGTAGAGGCGGAGTCGAGATCAGGAGTTCGTTACCTTGGGTCGCAGCCGAACCACCCGTCATGCAAGTGCCCGTAAAAGTATCGCTGTTAGCATAAGGTCTGGTGAAACCATCGGTGAGTGTTTGCAGGAATGCCACGATCTGGTTCTCCTCCTCATCCGTCAGGCCGAGGTTACCGGTGGTCATATCTATGTTGTTCCGCACTTCTGGCATAGGCCAGCAGTTTACTTTTTCGATCGTCCCATCCGGGCAATGTCCGGAGGTGACATTGTACGGATATACGTCGCGCGTGTTATAGAAGTGGACGAGTTGCTTCAGACTTTTGATGTAGCCGTTGTGAAAGAACTCCTTCTGGAAATAGCCTACATTCTTGCCGTTCACGATCGCGCCCGGTGCCTCGGTGGTGGGACATTGTGGAGGTGCCATCGCCACATTGCGCGCCGTCGAGACTTGGAATTGGCCGTCAACAGTCGGCGCTAGCGGTGTCCAATTCTGGTTCGGGTTAGGAGCGGCGCCGAACCCGCTTCTCAGGAAAGTCCCCATGCCGAGGTCTCGATAGGCAAAGCCGAGGGGATTAGCGATGAACTTGAAGGCATCGGGCTTCGTCTGATAGTAGAAGGCAACTCTGGGGTTAAGCGGGACCCCTTCATTGGCCGAGCCGAAGCAGGTGAAGAGAGGAGGGTTCGCCGCCGCGGCTGTGCTGGTATCGACTTGATCTGGCTTCAGAGTCGTCCCTCTTCCATCAACGTGGCACGAGTTACAATTGGCTTTGCCTTTGAAAAGGTTGTAACCCGCCATCTCGTCTTGAGTCATAGTGTATTTGCCTTTTACGAAGGCGTCGAATTTCGAAGAGAAAGCGCTGACCTGCACGGACTGTTCGTATGCGTCAATCGATTGCCCCCAGTGGTTATAAGCCTCGTTGGCGCGGAGGCGGTCTTGCGGTTTTAGCTTAACCGGAGTGGTGTCCCCGCCGAACGACGCAGCCCCTCCTGGCGTTGCGCAGATCCTCTCAATGTCGCGTGGGAACTTGATGTCTAAGGAACCCTTGCCCCACACCAGTTCAAAAAGAGGTCTGTAAGCCGACTGCGAAAGCTTGTAGGCGATGCAGGCAGTGTCAGGGTTACCCATTTCCTGAGTATCGACAGGAGGATGCTGCGCCTGTTCGGCGTCGGGGTTCCGCAGCCGAAATCCAGTGGAGCGTGAATCAAAGAAATTCCCGCCAAAGAAAAGAGCCTGGTCTTGGTTGTACTGAAGGACTGGGAAGAACGGTGAATAGGTGTATCTCTGCGCCGTTCGCTTGCCAGCCCGAAAGTGAACCGTTCCGGGATAGGCGATCATCGTCAGATTCACTGACGGGATCGGTCCGCTAAGGGCGACATACGGCATATGGCAGGACGAGCATGCCTGGTTTTTGCCGGGTGACATGTTCCGGTCGAAGTTCATGAGCTCACCCAGCGTTTCTATCGCCTCAGTCCCGGTGTTCTGAAGGATTGGCGGCTGACCTGTTAGAGTGGGCGGTGGCAAGGCGCGCCAGCGCGCCAGCGCTCGTTTTTCGATGAAATCCACCTCCCGTAGAACCCTCGCGATCTCCGAGTTCAAATTGGACGGGAGAATACCTGGAGGATATGGGTTGTAGTCGGGTGGCGACTGTTGATGCGGTTTGCCGTCGGTGTCCTTTGCTCCAGTTGCCACTGAACGGGCCGACTGGCCGTTAACGGTTTCCTGTGTTCCAACGGGCAGTGAAATGAGTCCAGTGCCGGTCAGGAGAGCAACGATGGCCGCTGATGATAGAAGCAACGCCGCGATCCATCTTATTTTTTCTCTCATACGCTAACTCCTTTCGTGACTCGGTCGGACGGACCGGACGGTTCGGAATGAATCTGATGGCAGGTATGCTCGGTCGACAACAGATCGGATACATTTGAGGGCTGCCTATGCTTTTCGGCCCCAGTGCAGGCGGTCAATTTGTTGATGGATGGACCGCAAAGTAATTCCATTCGGCGCTTCCCATTGAATGTTGTGTTGTCGATTTGAGTATTCACTTTGTCAAAAATACTACGCACCCCGCTGGCAGTGTGGCGGTTGTTTCGTAGTATTTTGCAGTACACTTATGGGGTAATGCTCGCTCCCTCTTTGGAAAAACATAGTGTCCTGATTGAACTTGGAAACGAGCATGGCAATCCATCAACCTGGAGCTCACCGTGAAGAGAGAAAGAATTCAAATTGTGCCTGAATCTTCTAAGCAAACCGCTGGCGTTACTGACCTGACAGGCGTCGGCGCAGTTATTCTAGCGGCAGGCGCCTCGACACGAATGAGCATACCGAAGCAATTACTCCAGTTCCGTGGTCAGACACTTCTTACGCGCGTTGCACTTGAGGCAGGGTGCCGGCCGGTAGTGGTGGTGACCGGCGCGAACGCAGCGGCATGCCGGGAAAGTTTGCGCGGACTCGACGTGCTGGAGGCCGAGAATCAGCAATGGGAATCCGGTATGAGTTCATCGATACGCGTCGGCATCGAAGCACTTGTCACGGCGAACCCCCAAATCGCCGCGGTCATCCTGATGTTATGTGATCAGCCTTTTGTCACTCGGGATGTGATTGTCGGACTTGTTAGGGCTTATTATGAAACAGGTTGTTCTATTGTCGCTTCGCGCTACGGCGGAAGTTACGGCGTGCCGGCATTGTTCGCTAAAGCCCATTTCGCCAAACTTGCGACGCTCGAAGGCGCAGCCGGTGCGAAACCGATCATTCAGAAACATCTCCGAAAAATTCACCTGCTGCCTTTCCCCGAAGGTAAGATCGACATAGACACCCGCGATGATTTCGCGCGGCTTCAAGCAATGACCTAGGCGGCTTCGCCGCTCGCCATAGCAATGGTTGTGTGAATATCACTCCTGCGTTCACGCAGGAAACCACCGCAGCGGTTTGAAAGGACCGCGGCAACCTCGGACACAATCGAGAGCGCGATTTCTTCGGGTGCTTCGCTGCCAATATCGAGGCCAGCCGGCGCGAACAGGTTTTTGATACCCGCCTCAAAATCGAACGATCGATATTCACTGAGTCGCGCCAGTAACTCCCCGTAACGCTTTCTTGGCCCGAGCAATCCAACATATTAGTCTATGTTTTGTATTGATCGAAACAGCGTTTGCAGCTCGTCGTAGGAAGCGGCGTGCTTCAGCTCGTCGAACGTCCCCTTTTCCATCAACTCCTTGGCTGAGCGAATGAATACGCCCCAACCCGCGCGAGCAAACGCACCGCCGACGCTCACCCTCCGCGCGCCCAGCTCCGCTGCGTCACGCATAGTTAGGCCGCCCGATCCGCCGATTAGAACGTTGACCGGTTTAGGCGCGACAGCTTCGACGATCGCCTTGTTGGAATCGCGGTCCTTGAATCCGGGCGCATACAAACAATCGGCGCCGGCCTCGGAATATTTCACGAGCCGCTTTATCACCTGGTCGAGCGTTTCACGACCGACGAGGATCCCTTCCGCGCGTCCAGCCAAGAGGACTCCGGTGCCGTGAAGTGCGTCGCGAACCGCATGAATTCGTTCCACTGCGAGATCCACGTCGTAGAGAGGGCTTTCCTTCCGATCGGCCGCGTCTTCGATCGAGAGGCCGGCGACGCCGGTCTCGGCGCAACGGCGTGCATTTTCTGCGCACCAGTTTGGATCGTCGGCGTAACCGTTCTCGAAATCCGCGTTGACCGGAATGTCCGTGGCGTCGACGAGGTCGCGGATGTGCGCCAGCATGTCGTCGCGCTTGACCGAGCCGTCGGGCAGGCCACGCGAGAAGGCAAAACCGGCTGAGGTAGTTGCGATCGCCTTGAATCCGAGATGCTGCAAATACTTGGCACTCCCTATATCCCAAGGATTAGGAAGCGCGAAACAGCCGCTCTCATGCAGCTTTCGAAATTCCGCGCGCTTTTGTTCGATCGATTTCATAACGAAATTAACCACGAATGCACACGAATTAACACGAATCTATTAAGTCGTTTCTAGTGTTGTAGTCGCTCGCTGTAGAGGCGTCAAATTCAGGCGGGACCAAAACAGTTGCCGCAAAAAAAGCTTTTAGGGCGACGGCCTTGGCGAGCTTTTCCAACGGCCTTCTAAGGACCCGTCTGGCGCGGGCACAATCACAATGGGGCCAGTCGGCTTGGGCTCCCATTGAAAATATATAGCACAAGCTGCCGCTGCTGCCGTGATCCAAAGAAGGATAAGGATTGTTTTCACCTTCCCTATACAGCGAAAGTAGCAGCAAGCAGACCAAGAGGCTATAATTGTTATATTGACAATTATATTTAGAATTGCACATTAAGCTTGGCGGCGGGTTCTCACACGTTCTGCGCCGTCAATAAAAATCTGAATCGGGCCGGGACGTTTGCTCCCGGTAACGTCTGACCCTGTTCAGGTTTGCGGTTCAACGGTAACCACCGGGAGAAGAAAGAAACTCCCGATGACACATCCGACTCTCTTCACAACTACAACTCTTACTTTACAAAAGTCAGTTACACGGTCGCCTTTACGGCACGGTTTCCTTGTCATTACGCTCACCTGCTTTGCGCTTTCGCCGACGGCTCGGGCGGTTAGCCCAGCACCCGACGGCGGCTATCCCAACGGGAATACGGCTGAGGGCGATAGTGCGCTCGCTGTTCTCACGACGGGCGAAGACAATACAGCCATCGGCTTTGAAGCTCTTTCTGCCAATACCGTGGGCGCCTCCAACACGGCAATTGGGTTTCAGGCGCTTTTTAGCAACGTCAACGGCCAGAACAATACCGCGACTGGTCTCGATGCGCTTGCTGTCAACAACGGCAGTAGAAATACGGCGGATGGTGCAGCAGCCCTGAATAATAATGTCAGCGGCGGTCAAAACACCGCCACAGGTTTTTTGGCACTTTTTTCCAATACCTCCGGTGGTAATAACACCGCCACCGGAGTTGGTGCGCTTTTTAACAACATCGGCGCTACGGCGGGGGGCAACCGCGATGCCGGCAGCGACAACACGGCCACCGGTGTTAGTGCGCTCTACAGCAACAATACCGGTTTCTTCAACACGGCCGACGGTTTTCGAGCGCTCTATAGCAATAACACCGGCTACGAAAACACGGCCAGCGGTTATCATGCGCTCGACAGCAACACCACCGGCGTCAACAACATCGCCTTGGGCTATCTAGCAGGTCACAACCTGACCACCGGAAGTAACAATATCGAGATTGGGGCTCTAGGGGTGGCTGGCGAGGCCAACACTATTCGCATCGGCAAGGCTGGAGTTCAAAAGACCGCCTACATGCAAGGCATCAGTGGAGCAACCGTTGCATCAGGTGTAGCAGTGATCGTAGGGAGCAATGGTCAACTTGGAACAATCGTTTCCTCGGCGCGTTTCAAGGACCCGATCAAGCCGATGGACAAGGCCAGCGAAGCGATCCTGGCGCTCAAACCGGTGACCTTCCATTACAAGAAGGAGCTTGATCCAGACGGTATCCCGCAGTTTGGCCTGGTGGCCGAGCAAGTGGAAAAGGTGAACCCTGATTTAGTGGCCCGCGATGCTGATGGAAAAGCCTACACCGTGCGCTACGAGGCGGTGAACGCGATGTTGCTCAACGAGTTCCTCAAACAACACAATAAAGTGCAGACGTTGGAAGCGACCGTTACCAAGCAACAGAGGCAAATTGAAGCGCTTACTGCGGGCTTGCGGAAGGTGAGCGCGCAAGTCGAGATGAACGAGCCTGCACCGCAAATCGTGGCTGACAATCAGTAAAGCTGCGGAGCCCAGAACGAATGGCGAGGCTTTTACGGTGACGGTGATTTCACCGGAACCGTGGGCAGATAAAGCTCGACAAATTGTCGGGGCGTTTGGTAAAAAGACTTCGATTACGTCATCCGACGTTTCAACGCATCTTCGGCCAGACTGAAGAAGCTTGTTGGGCTGGACCTTCGCTGGAAAGCCGCTTAACGCAATCTCCAGATCCAACTGGAGCCCCGAGTCAGCCGAAGTGAGGTCGCTTCTTGGAAGAAGTTTCCTCTCTCTCGGAGGGTGGTTCCTCGCTCCGGGCGGAACTGGATTGCAGTCAGCAGTCAACAATTCACCCACCCTCGACAAAACCATGAAAACAAAAAATATGACAACTCCACACTTAAGAAAATCAACCGCCCGCTCCCCTTGGCGGTGCAGTTATCTTCTCATCGCGCTCGCGCTCGCCTGTTTTACGCTTTCACCTCTGGCGCAAGCACAACTACCGTCGCCAACACCAGACGGAGGCTATCCCGGCAACAATACTGCTGAGGGGGATGGAGCGCTCTCCAGCGTACAAATTAACGCCACTACCGGTACTGGCTTGGACAACACGGCCCTCGGTTTTGATGCGCTCCACAGCAACACAACCGGCAGCTTCAACACAGCCACCGGTTGGGACGCTCTTGAGAACAACACTACCGGCAGCGAGAACACGGCCAACGGTGGTAATGCACTCCTTCGCAACACAACCGGCAACGGCAACACGGCCATCGGTGTTGATGCGCTCGTTAGCAACACCACCGCCAGTCAGAATACGGCCATCGGTTGGGAAGCGCTCCTTGGCAACACCACCGGCAACGACAACACGGCCAGCGGTTTTCAAACGCTCGTCTTCAACACAACCGGCTTCCAAAACACGGCCACAGGTGTCAGTGCACTCCTTCGCAACACAACCGGCAGCGACAACACGGCCAGCGGTTTTCAGGCGCTCGATGGCAACACAACCGGCAGCGACAACACGGCTAACGGTGCTTTTGCGCTTAGTAACACCACCGGCAACGACAACACGGCCACCGGTGCTTTTGCGCTCGGACTCAACACAACCGGCAGCCAGAATACGGCCACTGGGGCTGGTGCGCTCCAAAACAACAGAGCCAGCAACAATACGGCCAACGGTGCTAATGCGCTTAATGCCAACATAAACGGCATCGACAACACGGCCAACGGTGCTTTTGCGCTCAATTTCAACAAAACCGGCAGCCAGAATACGGCCACTGGGGTTGGTGCGCTCCAAAACAACACAGCCAGCTTCAACACTGCCACCGGGACTAGCGCACTCTTTGCCAACACAACCGGCATCGACAACACGGCGGAAGGTTTCCAAGCGCTCGACCGCAACACCACCGGCTCATCCAATATCGCAGTGGGCTTTAATGCAGGTTTGAACCTCACCACCGGGAGCAACAACATTGACATCGGCAACCGAGGTAGTGCTGGCGAGTCCAGTCACATCCGCATTGGTACCAAAGGAACGCAGACCGCCACATTTATCGCAGGCATAAGTGGAGCAACCGTGGCAAGTGGCGTAGGAGTGATTGTCGGTTCCAACGGTCAGTTAGGAACGGTAGTTTCCTCGGAGCGGTTTAAGGATGAGATCAAGCCTATGGACAAAGCCAGCGAAGCCATTCTTGCGCTCAAACCGGTGACCTTCCGTTACAAGAAGGAGCTTGACCCCGATGGCATCCCGCAGTTCGGCCTCGTGGCCGAGCAAGTAGAAAAGGTGAACCCCGACCTAGTAGCTCGTGACGCCGAGGGAAAAGTCTATACAGTGCGCTACGAAGCGGTGAACGCGATGCTGCTCAACGAGTTCATCAAAGAGCACCGCAAGGTAGGGGAACAGGAAACAACAATCAGACAACTCACGGCTCTACTGGCCAAGCAACAGAAAGTCTTAACTGCCCGTCTCAAAGAACAGGACGCGAAAATCCAAGCCGTAAATGAGCGCATTGAAAGGAGCAAAACTGCACCGCAACTGATGGCCGACAATCAGTAAAGCTGTGGAGCCCAGTGGGACCGATCGGGCACTCGTGAGAACAAGATCACGGCGTAGCGATGTCGATCTATTATCAAGACCCTGAACAGAACGTGATCGAGCTGAACTTCAACAATTACGGCTGCCCGTGGACGGCAACGGAATTCATGAGAGCAGGAAAAACCGCCATGCCGTCGCAGTTCGAGCCCGAAAAGATGGTCGCGGCACGAAAAGCCGGCGCATCACCGTGGGAACTACACGAGCGCGCTATGACCGGTGAGTTCGCGCCAGCGAAACCGTTTGATCCGGAGACCACGTTCTGATCAGCATGTCTCGTGGTTATGCTCAAGGCAAAAAATATAGTCTTTCCCAAACTGGCGAGCCGGACCCAATTGCCTCTGCATGAGAATTGTGATGAAACTTCAATTAGTATGGACCGCTTGTTACGACATTGTGATCTGCGCGCCGATGGGGGATGCGGCTGCACTTGCCGATGCAGTGGTTCACCGGCATGGTCGCGCGCGCCTCGCGTAGCGGTGATCCGCTGCTGCAAAATCCGCCCGAATAGCCAATGCGGCGGCAGCGACGACTATGCCGGCTATATGCTCGCCAGGCATATCAAACCAAAAAAGATAGTCTTTCACAACCGGCTACTGCCGCACGAAACTTGCCGTATGAACCGGGTGCGACATCTTAAAACCAAGAAAACATTCCTTGTCTTTTCAGACAGCGGTTTCATGACGTATCAACCTCAAACATAATCAACGAAAGTAACCACATATGCCATTCGATAAATTTGTAGATATGCAAACTATCAGTGAAGAACGGCGGAAAGCCATTCAGGGATCTCTGGAAACCATGAGCGTTGCTGACCTACGCCAGATTGTTAAGGAGCTTTCCGACTTTGAAGGTGATCCATGGCGGGAGAATTTCGTCAGTGTTATTGAGGCGCATCCGGAGGCAAGTTTTTATCGCGCAGTGACCCAAGGAGGCGCAGTCGTACTTTACTGTCCCGGTGAGGATACGGGTGTCTGGTTCCTACCCGGCCGCGGCATGGGACCACTGCCAGAGGAGGCGAAACGACATATGAAAGAAGCCATGGCAGCTCCTGGCAGAAAACGAACAGGACATTAGGCCGATATGGGCGAAGCAACGCAGCGCGCACACAATACGGCGCAATCCATCGAAGCTACGGGGGAACATTATCGGTCGCCTTCGGGGGCCGAGAAACATCATTTTGCAAAGCGCCGAAACAAGGGCGTTAACAACTAACCAGACCAATACCTATGCCATTCGATAAGTTAAAGTATCCCGAAGAGCTCTGGGAAGAGCGGCGCAAAGGTGTGGCGGAGTCCCTGCGACCGATTAGCATCAAGGAGTTAGTAGTCACTCTGAAGCAGCACGAAGAAGAGTTTGTCGGTGATCCGTGGCGCGACGAATTCGTGCGGCTCATCCAAGAGCAACCGCATGCCAGCTTTTACCTGGCAATCCCACAGAAGGATATCGTGGTTTACTACTGCCGTGACGCAGACTTCGGTGTGTGGGTACTGCCCGGCAGTGGCTCCGGTCCCCTGGACGAAACTGGCAAACGGCTGATGAAGGAAGCAATCGAAGGCTCCCTATCCGGCCATAAGTTTGGAGGAAAAAGATAAGACGCTCATGAAAATATTGAATTCCATTTGCCCGCCACTGTTCAGCCTCGGACGCCTTGCCATCCCGATGGCCTTGGCGCTCCTGGCATTGGGCGCCTGCAAGAAGAAAGCGGAGGCGCCGCCCGTGGTGCGTCCGGTTCGCTCGGTCGTTGTTGAAAAACGTGAGGTTAAAGACCCAAAGGTCGCATCCGGCCATATACGCGCGCGCGACGAGGTCAATCTCGCCTTCCGGATCGGCGGGAGGATCATCCAAAGAAAAGTGGGCGTCGGTGACAAGGTTCAAGCCGGGCAGACGGTGGCGCTGCTGGATGCCGAGGTCGAACGAAACGCCCGGAACTCCGCCCAGGCCGAGGTCGCTGCGGCACGAGCCGCGCTTGACCAATCGGAAGCTTTTGAAAGGCGACAAAAGCAATTGCTTTCCGAGCGGGTGATATCCCCCAATGAATACGATGTTGCGCTGCGCCAACTGAAGACGACGAAAGCGCAGTTGGATGCGGTACAAGCCCAACTGAAATCCGCCGAGGAACAATTGAGCTACACGGAACTGAAATCCGATGCCGCCGGAGTGATCACGGAAAAAGGGGCCGAGGTGGGCGAGGTCGTGCCGGCGGGAAAGATGGTCCTGCAGGTGGCGCAGGAAACCGGGCGCGATGCCGTCTTCGACGTGCCTGCCCAGGCTATTCGCGACGGCCTGTCGTTGGGTGCACAAGGGGAAGTCTGGCTCGCGGACCATCCAGAGATCAAGGTGGACGGCAAGGTCCGCGAAATATCGCCGCAGGCCGATCCGGTGACACGCAACTATCAGGTCAAAGTCGAACTCGCCGATCCGCCGGCGGGGATGTTTCTGGGGGCGACGGTCCTCGGTCAGCTGAAATTGAAGGCCGAGTCGCTGATTGAAGTTCCTTCTTCGTCGCTAACGATGACCGAAAACAAACCCGCTGTCTGGGTAGTCGATCCCAAGGATCAGCGCGTTCACCGCCGCGAGATCACCATCGCGCGCCACGCGCCGGACTCTGTCATCGTGACGCACGGGCTGGACTCCAGCGAAAGAGTGGTGACCGCCGGGGTGCAGACGCTCCATGAAGGCCAGGCCGTGAAGTTGTTAGGAGGCGAATAATGAGCGGCTTTAATCTCACTGAGTGGGCGATCCGTCACAAGGCTCTCGCCATCTACTTCATGGTCGTGTGCATGGTGGCCGGAGTCTCGGCCTACCTGCACCTGGGACGCAACGAAGACCCTGAATTCACGGTCAAGACGATGGTGGTCCATACGGAATGGCCGGGAGCTACCCAGGAAGAGACGATGCAACAGATAACCGACCGCATCGAGAAGAAGCTGCAGGACACGCCCAATCTCTATTACCAAAAGAGCTACACCACCGCCGGGCAGTCCACCATCTTTGTCTATCTGCTCGAGTCCACACCGAAAAAGGATGTGCCGGACCTTTGGTATCAGGTCCGCAAGAAGGTCGGAGATATCAAGCAGACGCTCCCGCAGGGAATCGTGGGTCCGTTCTTCAATGATGAGTTCGGCGACACTTACGGGATTATTTATGCCTTCACCGCGGATGGCTTCACCCACCGGGAATTGCGCGACTACGCGGAAGAGGCGCGCTCGCGCCTTCTGCGAGTGAAAGATGTCTCCAAAGCCGAATTCTTGGGCACGCAGGACGAGCGCATCTATGTCGAGTTCTCGACGCATCGCCTGGCCGAGCTCGGCATGGACCGCATGGAACTTGTCCAGGCGCTTGTCAGCCAGAACGCAGTGGTCCCGTCGGGCGTGATCCAGACGAAGAATGAAGCTATTCTAATGGATGTGACCGGACGGTTTAACTCCGAAAAGGACTTGGAGCAGGTCAATTTCGCTTTCGGCGGAAAGATGCTGCGAATTGGTGACATCGCGACGATCACGCGCGGCTACGCCGACCCGCCGCAACCTAAGTTCCGCGTCAACGGCAAGGACGCAATCGGCGTGGCGCTTTCGATGCGTACCGGCGGCGACATCCTCGCTTTGGAAAAGAATCTCCATGAAGTGATCGAGGAATTCAAAGCGGACCTGCCCGTCGGGATCGAAACCTTCCTGGTCTCCAATCAGCCAGAGGTGGTCCACGAGTCGGTAAATGAGTTCATGAAGGCGCTATGGGAAGCCATCGCGATCGTTCTGGTTATCAGCTTCCTGAATCTGGGCCTCCGGGCGGGCCTGGTCGTGGCGACCTCGATTCCGCTGGTGCTGGCCATCGTGTTCGTCACCATGCAGATCTTCGGGATCGACTTACAACGAATCTCCCTCGGCGCGCTGATCATCGCGCTGGGGCTGCTCGTCGATGACGCGATGATCACCATCGAGAGCATGGTTTCCAAGCTGGAACATGGCTGGGACTCGATCAAGGCGGCGATCTTCGCCTATGCCTCCACGGCCTATCCGAGGCTCACCGGCACTCTGGTCATCGCGCTTGGCTTCGTGCCAGTCGGTTTTGCTAAGAGTTCGGCTGGCGAATATACCTTCACTCTATTCGCAGTAGTAGTGATTGCCGTCCTTACGTCCTGGGTCGTCGCTGCGCTCTTCACACCGCTCACTGGGACGATGCTCCTCAAGCCCCACAAGGTTAAGGATGAGGATAAAGACAAGGGCAGCCATGAGCAAGGCGGACGCCTCCTAGGTCTCTACCGCCGCAGCCTGCTTTTCACCATGCGCCACGCCAAAATAACGCTGGCCGTAACTATCGTGATTTTCGGCATCTCGCTCTGGCTCGCGCGGTTTGTGCCCAGCCAGTTCTTTCCCGCATCGGACCGGCCGGAGCTCGTGGTTGATCTGCGCCTGAGGCACGACGCCTCGGTCTATGCATCGGATACGGCCTCGCAAAAGCTCGACGAAATCCTCCGTGGCGACCCCGATATCGTCCGCTGGAGTTCCTACGTGGGTCGCGGGGCGATTCGATTCTATCTGCCGCTCGACGTGCAGCTCCAAAACGATTTCTTTTCGGAAGCGATCATCGTTACCAAGAGCCTGAAGGCGCGGGAGCGAGTCAAGAAACGCCTGGACGCCGCGCTTGAGGAAAAGTTCCCCGAGGCGGTCGGGAGGATTACCCCGCTCGAACTGGGGCCGCCGGTTGGCTGGCAGGTCCAATACCGGGTCAGCGGCCCCGATCCATATAAGGTGCGTGAAACGGCCGACAAGCTGGCCGCGATCATGGGGGGGAGCCCCGACGTGCAAAACGTGAACTTCAACTGGATGGATCCGATCCGCAAACTCCGGATCCGCGTCAACCAGGATGAAGCGAGGCAATTGGGGCTCAGCTCGGCGGCTGTCGCGCAGTTCATCAACGCCGCCGTCACTGGTATCCCAGCGACACAAGTGCGCGATAGCATCTACCTCATCGACGTGATGGTGCGGGCCGAGGCGTCTGAACGAATGTCACTCGATACGATCCGCACCCTGAAGGTTCCGCTTTCAAACGGACGGTCGGTGCCCTTGACCGAGCTGGCCAGCGTCGAATACGCACAGGATTTGCCCCTGATCTGGCGCCGGGACCGGCTGCCCACCCTGACGGTCCAGGCCTTGCCCAGGGATGGCGTGCTGGCGGCGACTGCCGTGGCACGCCTCTCGGAAAAAGTCTCCGAGCTGAAGCGGCAACTGCCGGTCGGCTACAAGATCGTCGAGGGCGGCAGCGTCGAGGAAAGCGCGAAAGGACAAGGTTCCGTGCTCGCAGTTTTCCCGCTCATGTTGATTCTGATGGTGACCGTCCTGATGATCAACATGCAGAACTTCAGCCGCCTGTTTCTGGTCTGTAGCGTTGCCCCCCTGGGCGTCATCGGTGTCGTCCTGGCGCTGTTGGTCACGCAAAAGCCGATGGGGTTTGTGGCGATGCTGGGCACCGTCGCGCTCATCGGCATGATCATCCGAAACTCAGTCATCTTGGTGGATCAGATCGAAGTCGAGAAGGCTGCGGGACGCGGCGGTTGGGATGCCGTGGTCGCAGCCTCCCTGGTGCGCTTCCGTCCGATCATCCTGACCGCGCAGGCGATGATCCTGGGCATGGCGCCGATCGCGCCGACCGTCTTCTGGGGGCCCATGGCCTACGCCATCATGGGCGGCCTCGCCGTCGCCACGCTGCTAACGCTGATCGCGCTGCCCTCGCTCTACATCACCTGGTTCAAAATCCGGCAAGACAGAGAACCGACCACTCCGACCTTCGCCCCGACGCAAGCTCCGGGCGCAGTAGCGGTCTAATGAATCGAATCACCCACGTCCATTATGCATCAATCAATCAAAGAACCCGCAGCCCCACAGCGAGATCCTTCAGCCGCCGTGTACGTGGGTCTGGACTGAGCCTCTGTAGTAAGCAGGCTGGGCGCAATGGATGTCAGAGCAATTAAGGTAACCGTGGCTGCGTAAGCTTTCATGCGAGCGATTAAGAACCTGTCCCGATCCGCGTTCAAGCATTCTTAGTCCAAAATTGCCGCCCGATAACAGTGCTATTTTCTCGACTTCTTGCGACGTTTCTATGGGAACCCGAAAGTCAGACGCTCACCGTGCGGCGCCAGGCGCTTCATTGTCCGCGCTAATGAATTGCTGACGGCATTCCCTAAGATGGAACGAGCGACTTTAACGGCAGTACGCCGAGCAAAGTCTCGCAAAGGAAAAAACGATGAGGCTAAGATGCAGCATGAAAATCCTGCAATCCCTCAATACGTTTCTGTTAGCCGGAATTCTTGCGACAGTCATTCTCATTTTGATGGAGACCCGAAAGCCAATTTCCCTGAGCGATGCCGAGCCAATTTCAGTTGAAATTGATCCCAGCAGTCAGCCAGTCGAAGTCGAAATTCAGCGCTGATATCTACAGGCGCGCCCACGCGCTGTGTTTGTTGCGATCATCCGACAAGCCTGCCGTGGAACAGGTTCAGCGCAGTGATGATGAGCGGATCGTTTTCGTTGCCGCAACAACGCATTAACAGGGCGCGCTCTCGCTTGCTTAATGGTCGGTGTGGCGTTGCCGTTGGGTCGTTTAGGACGCCTAGGACGCTTCTTCCGCAGTCATTTAGGTTCTCAGTTCCCCGTCCCTGTTTCTCTCCGAGCGCCGGTTCCGTCCGTGAATGAGTTTGAAACAGTCGTCCTAAGCGTCCTAAAAGACCGGTCTTGAGCGGCTCGCCTGCTGAATGAGTTTGATCTACCCGTCCCAAGCGTCCTAAATCGCTACGGCGCACGACGAGCGGCCTAATCTCCCGGGTGCCGCACAGCGCGAAAATACGTTTTCGGTGCTCTCTCGCACCCGGTGAATCACCAGGGTGAACGACACATCCGAAACGTCCATCAGCGCCAACGATTAGGTGATTTCGCGTTTGATCGTGTCCAGCCTCAGCGCAGGCTGGGCAACGCGCAGTTGTTTTACGACCACTCTTTCGGACGTTTTCGAGTTTCGAAACATCTAAGCTCATGATTTGAAAGCCACTCCGAAAAAACCACGCAAGGATTTACCGTCTCGCTTCACGGAATGCGATTTTGCCACTTGAAAGAGTTCGAGCATCAGTCCTTCGAGCGAAGCGTGAACGTCGGTAATTGGTAGTGGTTGCCAGCCCATGTCAGGACAAAAAGCGGCGTAAGCCTCAACAATCTCGCTTACTGAAAGATCAACGCCTCCCGCACGTTCGACTCGCTCGCGCAGAAAGAAGCGCAGCGAGTCGCTTTCGGCCAACAAGCTATCTACGATATTTCGCTGCCGCTCCGTAATGGCGATGTCGCCATTGTTGCTCGAATCAATATCTTCCAGCACCAATGCCAATCCGGCAATGCACCAATTTAAAATCCCGGGACCTTCTTCGCGCACCAGTAACGCGCCAAAATCGGGAATAATCTTTTTCGGCGGCGGTGCTTCGTAGCGGACGATCAGCAATCGGCGACGCCACGCGTTAACGTCACCATACAAACGCACGCGCAGCCTAGCGTTTGACGTAACGATCACGCAAAAATTGCCCTGCATCGGGAACGATCCTGTTCCGAGCTTCTGCTCCGCGTCGAACCAGTCCCCGCCGACCAGCCCCTTCAAAACGGATGCGCCTTTTGTGCTCAAAAAGTCCGGCTCAACGTCCACGCCAATTAAGAGCGTCTTTTTCAGAAAGCGGTACGTCTCGAACCGCTCCGCTAACCACTTCGTGCGTAATTGTGTGACGTTTTCTCGGCCAACGACTGCTTGAATAACGTTTGCAAGCTGCGTTTTGCCTCGTGCTGATTCGCCGTCGAGAATGAGCATCCGTTGAATGAGGTTAATTCCAAGCAAAGACAAGCCGCTGTACTTCTGTAGTAGTACAACATCTTCGGGGTGGACAGCGGGGCAGACCAGCTCGTTAAGAAATCGCTCACACTTCGAGGTTTCATCGAAAACGATCGGACTGCGGTTGCGGCTGATAAACGCTGGTGAAAACGGCAGCAGTTCGCCGCCATTGTCGAAGCGAAAGATACCATTGGCCAAATGAATCCGCCGCTCCCGTCGTGCAAATGCGCCGCGACGTTCCACGATCCCGCGTATTTGTGCCGCGATACTGTTAAGCCGGGAGTCGCTTCGCTGTTTTTCCAGCCAGGTGCAATTTGTTTGTCTCCCTGCTTCAAGCAGTCTATCGGATAACCGGCGTTTGATCGCGTCCACCGACTCCTCTTCGTAAATGCCGTTTTCAGGGTTGTAGGTATAGAACGCTCGCTCGGTCGGCTCCCACAGGATGATGTTTTCGGACGCAAACAGGCCGGCCCAAAAACTTTCGTTCAGAGAGCGCGGATTGCCGTTGTCGTCGGTGTAATACGGTTCACCATACAGTGCACGCAGTTCATCGAGGCTTTGTCCGTTGCTGGTGGTCAAAGTTTCGTTTTGCCACGGCAGCACCAAATCATCAGGCCACTGGATCTCATCAAAGGCCAATTCGATAGGCGGAGCGCGGTGTTCGATCCTGTAGGCGGTTGGTTTTGTTTCGCCCCTCTTCCGGTCTATAGCTTCGCCGTGAATGACAGTCTGATTTCCATCCGCTCGCCATTCACCCCAGTCTTCGCCGCTCCTGGTTTTGAGCTTACAGGACGTTGGGTAATCGCCTTTGATTCGTAGCCAAACGTTACAGCCGCGAACGCGCCGCGTACGCAACGTTTCGCGTAGCTTTGGATTCAGGTTTAAGAACAGCTCAATGTCTCCATCGCGGTCCAGGTCAATTGTCGCGCGCTGGTCTCCGAGCTTAACACCGATGTTCGAGCCGTTATTCAAGCGAGCGAGATATTCGGGCTCCTGCATCTTCGCAGTGGTGAAGTTCTCCCATCCGTACATATCTGTTCCGGACGGCCCCTTGTTCCCGCGTTTTATCGGCAACAGGACAACATCGTTGCCCAACAAATCACGAAGCTCTTCGACTATAGAGGTTGACGTATCTCGCCCCGTCTGCGATGCTTCGGTTGACTCCACCGAGTCTAGCGCCTTGCTCGCCAGCGGGCGCTTTTCTTTTGGCGGCCCGTTCATTTCCCGGCCCTCCTGTTAATTTACTCGAAACTGACCCAGCTTTTCCAAGACATCCGGCCACCTGAAGCGTACAGTCTTGCCGACCTTGATGAACGGCAGCCGCTTCTGCCGCATCCACGCATCAACCGTGCGTTTGCTAATGCCGAGTTTTATCGCGAGTCCGCGCTTGTTAAGAAGGCCGTCGCTCGCGCTATCAACGGTCGCGCTATGATCTAGGTCGTTCACGCGCTAAATCAGCACGTGATTTCAGCGTCTTGCACCGGGGGTATTTCAGGGTATCAAAGTACCCCACGGCTTCGCAGCTGTGCGAGCGTACGCAACGCGTTGCGGAACTCATTCCGGTAACTCGCCCAACGAGGGTGACGAAGTATCCCTCGTGTGGGAATTCTTCCGTCTCGCAAGTCCTGCAGAAGCTTTGGATTATTTTTCTTGATCAGCGGCCAGAGCAATTTCCACCACTCCGGTTCGGACTCCTGCGAGAAGTCCGGCAACTCCGCAGAAGGCCAATATGCTTCGGGAACCTTGTGTCTGCTTTCTCTGTTGTATCTGGCGACTCCGGCTCTCCATTCCTCGCCGTACACGGCTTTGAACCGCATCAAACGCTCGCGGTAACGCTCAGCCATCGTCAATTCCCGTTTCACAGCGGCGCCAATCGGTTTCGGAAACAACACGTCGGTGCGAAGAAGCTTACCGATCTTCTTCGCTTCGTTCTCATACGCCCTGTTCACCTCTCGCAGCTTCTTGTCGTGCTTCCAAACGCTGACGCCAATGCTCGCCAATATCATGCCTGCCCATTGCTTCGCTTGGCTATCGTCTTTGCGGAGCGCGAGTCTGAGCAACTGCGAAACGTGGCTACGAAACAGCGCCTGTAACTCGTCCCGCGCGCTACGTGCTGCTCGCATAATGTCCGCTGCCTCCTTGTTACCCGCTGCAGCTCTGTCGTGCACCTCGAAGAACCAAGCGTAAATGAAAGCAAGCTGGTGCTCGTATGCCCTCTTGTTATCCGGATGCGCGATCTCAGGCTGCGCGCCAACATTTTCCCTGCGGTTCCTCCTTCTTTTTTTGCTCACAACTTTTCCAGCTGGGTGATGTAACTGCCGGTTCGTTTTAGTCTGTGTTGGGCATCCCCCAGCCCCCCTGTTGACGTGGGCTTGCTGTACTCAAGGCTTTTTCAGCACTTGGCGCGACTAGCCGTGATCGGCACCACGTTGGGCGTAGCTTCGGGCGCGATCACAAACCACGTTGCCGCCTGTTCCGGCGTTGCCAACTCTCGGTAATGCCGGAAGATCATTTGCGGCGACGTGCCCGCTTCGAGCGCCACTCGGTTTACGTCGTGAATCTCTGCGAGTCTGTAAGAGATGAACGAATGCCGTAATGCGTTCTGCTTCCACTTAATCTTTGCATCCGATGCAGCGTTCCGCATTGCCTCAAAGAACCACGCCTTGCTGTGCCGCCACACGCGCTCCGCATTGCGTGGGGCAATCGCCAGCCAGCGCGCGAGATTGTCTGAAATTGGCACTATTCTGCGCGCAGCCGTCTTTGCTTTGTGCGCGGCAACTTCGATGAATCCGGGCCGCCGTTCCACATCCGCCCAATCCAGGCGCAAGATTTCCTCTGCGCGCAATCCGGAAAATGCAGCGAGTGCGAAGCACGGCGCGAGTTCGCTCGAAGCGTTCTTGAGTAATGCCGTCAGTTGCGAAGGCGTGAAGATTTCGACGGGTGCGCGCGTCTCGCTTCGCTTTTCGACCCGCGCCAACAAGTCAATCTCTTTCGACAGCCAGCCATGATTCTGAGCGAACGTCAAAAACGTCCGCACTGTCCGCAGAAAATTGTTGTAGCTGCGCGCTGACAGCCGCCAGCGCTCAAAGAACCCAGCCACATCATCAGGCACGAGCGAGTTCACGTCGCAATGAAATGCTTCTTTGAAAACGCCGAGCCGGTAGTGCAGATCGGCAAGATAAACTTGGCTCACGCCTTTGGTGGTCTTTGCCGCGATCATCGCATCAACCGCATCTGAGACCGACTTGCGTTTGATTCCCCGCCCGTGATGCCGGGAATAAAACCGCGCCGCATCAATCAGAGGAACACCGTCGAGAAGCTTGCGCGCTTCGCTGTATTCGAGCGCGGCAGCATCGAGCGGCAGCGCGTGCTCGCGTATCGCTTCCAACGCGCGCCCGTAAACCAGCCTGTCGCGTCCCGTCAGTTGGACAGCATCAATATCGCCGCGCGACAACTGTGCCGCTTTCGCTTCAGCCTCGGCAATTGCCTTTTCAAGATCGTTGTGGTGAAGCCGGCGACGTTTGCCGCCGATGTGGTAGGCGACACGGTAATATGTGCCGGTCGGTTTGCGATCACGATAAATTTTCACGGCGCAGGAGCCGCGTTTTACGATAATGGGAAATCTGATGCGTTTCGCTTTCATGATGCTTAACTGCGCGAATATTGTCCGAAAAGTGTCCGACTTTGCAAGAAAAATCTTTCGAATAGTTGCAATTCACCAATGAAAGAAGCTGGCGACCCTAACGGGATTCGAACCCGTGTTACCGCCGTGAAAGGGCGATGTCCTAGGCCTCTAGACGATAGGGTCAAAAGGCCCCCAATATCGGAATTGGCCGTTCCCGGCGCAAGGCAAATTGCCAATGCAGTCGCCGCGTCCGCCAGTTCGCCGTTCGGACGAATCCGTCCTATGGCGGATCGGACGGACTCGTCCCGTGGCGAGCCTGCCGCTGCAGATCGCTCTCGAACAAGGTCGAGAACGGAGCGGCGGGAGCTAAGCAACAGAGACGCTAGCCCAAAGGGTTGTCGAGCCGGGACGCAAAACAATCAATAAACTGTGCGGTCAAAACTGCCGCACCCCCATGTTTTTCAACAACCCGCCGCGCATTTTGCGCCAAACTTTCGCGCAGATTTGCGTCGAGAAGCAGATCGACAATCGCCCTCTTCAATTCATCCGCCGAGCTAACTTGAATCGCGCCTCGATGTGCCACAAGCGATCGCGCCAGCGCCGCGAAATTTTCCATGTGCGGTCCAAATAGGACCGGCTTGCCAGCTGCGATTGCTTCCACCGGGTTTTGGCCGCCGCGCGCAACAAGACTTTTCCCTACGAACACAACCGTCGCCACCGCATACCAATTTTGCAGCTCGCCAGTTGAATCGAGAATCAAACAATCAATTGGTTGATCGACATTCGACCGGCTTCGAAAACCGGCGCGCAACCTGAATTGTTCCACAGCGCGCTGGACTTCACGCGCACGCTCCACATGACGCGGCGCGATGATCAGAAAAAGATCCGGAAATTTCTCGCGGAGATCGACAAAGATTCTCGCGAGAACTTCTTCTTCGCCCGGATGCGTGCTGCCGGCGAGAAGAAATGGACGCCCCTTATCGATCTCGCGCCCGACCAAAACCCGCTCCGGAACCGTTGGATCGACGTGCATGTTTACGGAATCGAACTTGATGCTGCCGGTGAACCGAATGCGATGGCGATCCACGCCGAGAGCGGCCCAGCGATCCACGTCCTCGGCTTCTTGCACACAGACGAGATCGAGACGCCGAAAAGTCGGTGCGACGAAGAACCGAAAAAAGCGAAACCTTTTTTCCGATCTGGGAGACAAGCGAGCATTCGCGAGGGCGATTGGAATTTTTTGGGCGTGAGCTTGGCCGACCAGGTTTGGCCAGATCTCCGCTTCGATCAAAATGATTTTCGCCGGCTGGATCACAGAAAATGCTCGGCGCATGATCGGCCAAAAATCGAGCGGGTTGTACATCACCTCGATCCAGCGGGGAGCATTGCTGTTCGCGAAGGAAAAACCGGTTGTTGTCGTCGTCGTCAGAACGCAGCGCAAATCGGGCTGAAGGTTGCGCATTTCTGCGGCCAGCTTAAGAGCAACGCCCACTTCGCCGACGCTCACTGCGTGCAGCCAGGTCGATCTTTGCTCGGCCAGCCGCGACCGAAGATTGACATCGTACCATCCCAGGCGCTGCCCGAAATTTTCGCGGTAATTGCCACGTCGAAACATCTTCACCAAATAACGCGGCAAAAAAAACAAGAGGCCGATCGGCCAAAGCAGGTTGTAAACCAGACGGATCATCGGTTCGCTCGCCGCAGAAACAGGACTTCCGTGGCACCGTAAGTTTTTGCCCGAACAATATTCCACCACTTCGTCTCCGGGATTTTTTCCGAGGGATGTTTTTCCAAAACAAAAAATCCTTCGGGCTCGATTATCTCGCGCAGCGCTTCGCAGTTCAGCAGCTTTTCGGTGTAACTGGTTCCTGATTCCATCCGTTCATAGGGCGGATCGGCGAAGATGACGCGGAATTTTTCGGCTGAACAGAAGCGGCGCAAAAAATCGAATGCGTCTTGCTTGCGCAGGCCCGCCTGGAACTTCGTTTTGGCGAGGTTTTTTTCGATGGTGGAAATCGATTGTCGATCCTCATCGACAAAAAGCACGGACGCGGCCCCGCGGCTAAGCGCCTCGATACCCAGCGCGCCGCTTCCCGCAAAAAGATCGAGAATGTGTGCGCCGATGATGAGGTCTCCCAAGCTGGAAAAAATTGCGGTCTTTACACGATCCATCGTTGGTCGCACGCCGGCTTTCGGAACGGCAAGCCGAACACCGCCGGCGCGGCCGGCGATCACTCTCATGGCGAACCGGCTGGCGTGGCGGTGGTTTCGGTTCCCTGTCTCGCCGGCGCGGCCTCGGGCGATTTTTTCTTCTTTGGACGCTCGCTCTTTCCTCCCAAAAAGCTGTTCACCAAATCTTTCAGATCACGCCCGACCACTTTCTCAAGGAGGTTTGATTTTGGCCGCTCGATTGTGCCGCCCACTTGAAAATCGACGGCAAAATAGCCGGGCTCCTCAATGGGTTGAAAATTCGCGCGGATTGGTTTGAAAAGGCGCGCGCGAATTTTTTCGTCGATCACGAGGCGAGAATCGAGATGCAATTTTCCGTTGAAGCTGATCGTGCCAGTGGCGGAAAGGCGGATATTCGGCGAGCGCAGAATCAATTCGTCCACCGTGATGAGCCCTGGGGCAATATGATACTTGGCTTCGGCTTGATCGAGATGAAGCTGGGTCAGCTCTTCGATCTGCAACATCTGCCCGAGGGCGACTAGCAAACTGTATTGGCGCACCTGACCGCCCCGCAACAGAATCGCGCCGCTACCCAAGAGCGCGTTGGCATTGGCTGTTTTTCCGGATGCTTGCAAATCGCCCTCTAATTTGCCGGACAGAACACCCTGCGGTCCGCCCGCCTCGGCCACGATACGATCCGCCTCGAGGTTGCGAAATTTTACTTCCACGTTAAATGGCGAATCCTCGGCTTGCGGCTGCATCGAAAAATGCCCGACGATGTCGCCACCGGCGGCGTGCGCAGAGATTTGCGAAAACTCAAGTTCGCCCGGTTCGTAACGCAACGGCGACCTTAATTCCTCGAGGTAAAAACGATCGCGCAGCGAAATTTTCTCTACACGGGCCGCCCCGCGCAAAGCAACGCCGTTACGGAGGTTGGAACGAAATCCCACCTTTTCAAATGCCGCCACTAGATTTCCAGACCGGTCCAGAAAATGAAAATCGCCCCTGACCAGCCTGACTCGCCGCACTTCGGGAACAAAAACGTGGTTTTCTTTTGCGAACGGAGCGGCACTCGTTTCCGGTCTCGGAACTGAAGGTGCTGGAGGCGCTTTGGGACTGGTAGTCGGCGATGGAACTTCTGCGGCACCTGCGGATTGTTCGGTGGTGCGGTCAGCCTGGGTTTGGCTCACACCGGGCAATCTCCATTTTCCGGCGGCATTTTGCGGCCAAATCACGTTTGGTTCGACAAGCGAAACTTCTCTAATTACCAGCCGCCGCGAAAACAGCGACCAGAGTCGGACTTGCAACACAAAGCTTTTTGCCTCCAGAAAATTGGCTGCGCCTCGCTCGGACGTTTGCGGAATCGTAATCCCGCTCAGCTTCAGACCGGCCCAGGGCGTCACACTGATGCGCCCAATGTGCAACACCGTGCCGAGACGTTGGCGAAGTTCCTGCTGGATCCTCTCTTGTGTCCCTTGCGATTGCACATACAAGTTCAGTCCCAGCAGAGCGATCGCGGCTAAGATCGACAGTCCTCCGAGAACGAACAGGATGATTCGACCAAACTTTTGCACGTGGAACGTTACCCAGACAGAGTTCGAAGAAAAGATCAAAGCCCATTGGCCTTCGTGAACAATACCCTCGTCATTCTTAATCCGGCCGCGCACAGCGAGCGCGCCCAACGCCGGCGCGCGCGAGTCGAAGAATTGGCGCGCGGCTCTCTTGTTTATGCGACCTCACGCAGCGGCGAAGCCGAAACGCTGGCGCGTCGGGCCGCAACAGAAGGATATCGAAAAATCGTGGCCGCGGGCGGCGACGGCACGATCAACGAAGTCGTGAACGGTCTCGCTGCAAGCGACTCCACGCTTGGACTCCTGCCGATCGGTACAATGAATGTTTTTGCAACCGAGCTCGGACTGCCCATGCACGATCTCGATCTTTGCTGGGACATCATCCAGAACGAAAATACACGGCTTGTTGATCTTCCAGCCGCGAATGGCAAATTTTTTGTACAGCTTGCGGGAGTCGGCCTCGACGCGCAAGTCGTGAAGGAGACAAGCAGCAAATTGCGTCGCAACTTCGGACCAGTGAGTTATCTGATTGCCGCAGCGCAGATTGCCGCCCGGCGACCACCGCGGCTGTTCATCGAATCGGAAAATGCCTCCACCAACGAAGGATCATTCGTGCTGATTGGGAACGGGCGGCTCTACGGCGGACCATTTCCCTTCTTTAAACATGCGGTAATCGATGACGGTCTGTTTGACGTGGTTGTTTTCAAGCGGCTTGGCTATCTCGAGATCATTAAATATTTGCAGGACGTCATATTTAGTTCCGAAATTCGCGCACCGGAGATCGAATATTTTCAAACGCGACGCCTGCGGGTGGAGAGCGATGAGCCTGTGCCGGTAGAAGTGGACGGCGAGCTGGTGGGAAATTGCCCGGTCGAATTCAGCGTGCGCGAGCGCTCACTTCGCGTCCTGGTGCCGGCGTAAGATCAACAATCACCGGGGCCGTGCGGTCCAGCCGACTTCTGCATCGACAATCGAACGGCGTTGCGATAGCATTTTAAACGATGCGGCTGTCGGGGCGAAAACCGTCGTTGTTTGCTCGCCCTTGGAGGCAGCGGCAGCGAGTTGTTCTGCTCGCGTTGATCGGCGCCAACCTAGCCGCCTTCGTGGCCCAAATGCTTCTGGAAGCGTATCAGCCGGGCGTCGTGCGCGAATATCTCGCGCTTAGTAATCGCGGTCTTTACGACGCCTACTCCTGGCAATTTGTCACAGCGATTTTTCTCCATTCCGGGCCTGCGCATTTTCTCGCCAACACCTCCCTTCTTTACCTGCTTGGCCGCGACGTTGAATCCATTCTTGGGCAGCGACACTTTTTCTATCTCTATCTGGCCGGAGCAGTCGGCGGTGAGTTTACTCATCTTTTCCTCATGCCTGCGGGTTCCGTGTTGTTCGCTGCCTCCGGCGGCGTGGCTGCGGTGGTTTTCGCTTACGCAACCATTTTGCCGGAGTTGGAATTGATTACGACAAAAGTTTTTGGCGCGCCCTTGCGCTTGAAGGCGAAGCACATGGGCCGCGCAGCAGTCGGGCTCGCCGTGGTTTTCCTTTGCGTCCATCGCAGCGGTGTAGTCGGTTACGGTGACTACCTGGGGGGCTGCATCGCCGGTTGGCTTTACGCGCATTTGCTCGGCTTCGGGCGTCCATCCGTTTTGCAATGCATGTTGCGCCAACGGCGCGCTGCCGCTGAACACTATCGCCAGCTCACGCCCGATCAAATCATCGCTGAGGAAATCGACCCTTTACTCGAGAAAATTTCGCGCTGCGGTATGAAAAGCCTCACGCGAACCGAGCGACGGATCCTCGCACGCGCGCACAGGAGGATTATGGAGCAAGCGCAACTGCGCTGAGGGGGAATCCGGGACGCCGACGATCGACATCTGGCTTTTGCACTGATCTCGCGGCATCTTCCGCGCGATGAGTCGCGGTCGTGACTGGATTCAAACAAAAGCCGCCACTTCGCTACACCCAAACCAGGTGGAAAGCGCGCTCGTCCAGCTGAGCGAAGCCTGGCCGCACGATGCAAAACCGCTTGTCGATCTAATCGGAAATTTTGCGCTTGGTGAATCGGCGCTGCTTCATCTTCTCGCCATGTCGCGCATCTGCGGAGCGCGACTGGCAAGCAATCCGAAAATATTGCTGTGGCTTTCGCGACCGGAGATTTGCCTCAATCCTCGCGGTTACGGAGAGATGCTTAACGATCTCCTGGGAAAGTCCGACGAGTCGATTGCAGTGACCAATTTTCGGGCGCTGCGTACTTGGAAAAATCGCGAGATGACTCGCATTGCGCTGCGCGAACTGGCAGATGCAGCTCCGTTGGAAGAAACGACGGCCGAGCTGTCGCAGGTGGCCGAGATTTGCGTGGCAGAAGTTTACAAATATTGGAATACGCGTCTGCGCGAAACAATGGGTACGCCCGCCTCTGAGTTCGCTATTCTTGCGCTTGGGAAACTTGGCGGCCGCGAGCTCAATCACAGCTCGGATGTTGATCTGATTTTTCTTTACAGCGAGGAGGGCCAGCTCCCTCGTTTCTCTCATCACGAATGGTTTAATCGCCTCGGCGAAAAAATCCTGGAAACGTTTTCGACGCCCGATCCGCAAGGCGGACTTTTGCGCATCGATCTTCGGCTTCGCCCCGAAGGTTCGGCTGGGCCGCTGGCACGTTCGCTCGAAAGCATGGAAAATTATTACGCTGGCTTTGGTGAAACCTGGGAGCGCCTCGCGTTGATCAAAGCGCGTGGAATTTGCGGCAGCCGCGAGCTGACTTACGAGTTTTTGCGGCAGCACCAGCCATTTATTTACCCCAAGAGTCCAACGCCGGACCTTCTCGACGAAATCGCGAGCCTCAAACGGCGGATCGAGCGCGACGTGGTGGGGGCGGACAAGCTGGAGCGTGACGTGAAGCTTGGACGCGGCGGCATTCGCGAAATCGAATTCGTGGTGCAAACCCTCCAGTTCATTCACGGCGCCCGTCATACATTCTTGCAGGAACCGAGCACCTTGAACGCGCTGCGCGCCCTCGCGCGGCTCGAGCTCATCCCGCAAAAGGAGGTTGTCGATCTTGACCGAGCGTATCGATTTTTGCGCCAGGTCGAGCATCGATTGCAAATCGACGTCGAACAACAAACCCACACCGTGCCCTGTGAGCCGGAACCGCTCCGGAGACTCGCATTCAGTCTGGGATTCTCTTCCAGCGAGCAATTCACAGCCGCGCTCAACCAAGCGATGCGAAGCGTTCGAGCAATTTTTCAGCGCATCATCACTCAGACACCAGCTGAAACCAAGTCGATCGATTTGTCGATGTTCCGAGATGCAAAACGTGCGACCAAAGCGTTGGCCGATTTGGCGAGTGGGCCGGCAAGTGTCCATCTCGCGCCGCGCACGCGCCAGGTCTTCCGCAAACTGCGGCCGCTCTTGCTCAATTGGCTGGAGAAAATCGCCGGTCCCGACACAGCGTTGAATCAATTTGTCCGTTTCGTCGAGGCATACGGTCTGCGCAGTATGCTCTTCGAATCGCTCGTTACCAATCCGAAGCTGCTGGAACTACTCATCAAAACGCTCGATGCCAGCAGATTTTCCGGCGACTTGCTCATTCGCCGTCCACAATTGCTCGAGGAAATCACTCGAGACGAAACATTCGCAAGATCGACCACCCTCGCTGGTCATCTTCGCCGACTCGACTCGTTAGGCGCAAGCGCGACGAAACTCGACCCAATTCGAACATATCGTCAGGCGCAATTGTTGCGAATTGTTATGCGCGATGTTCTCGGCCTGGCCGATCGCGAGACCGTGTTCGCCGAGTTATCCTTTTTGGCCGAAGCCTGCCTTGTTTTCGTAACCAAACTCCTCGGCGGCGACAATCTCACCATCATTGGGCTCGGAAAATTTGGCGGTCGCGAGATCAGCTACGGAGCCGATCTCGACGTGCTGTTTGTCGGCAACGACGTTCGCGCTGCGCAAAATCTGATCGCGACGACAGCGCAGCCGAGCTCGGAAGGAAATATTGTTGCCTTGGACGCGCGGCTGCGCCCAGATGGGGAAAAAGGCCCGCTCGTTTGTTCGTTTGCCGCTTGTGAAACTTATTATCGGCAGCGAGTTCACCTCTGGGAAGTTCAGGCCCTCACCAGGGCACGGCCGATCTGCGGCCCGCAGCAACAGCCTTACATCGACATGGTGCAAAGAGTCTGGCGAGACGCCGGGCAACAAAGCGAGCTTTTCTTCAAGATCGACAATATGCTCGAGCGAATTCGCCGTGAACGCGGCAGCGGTTCCGATTTCCTCGACTTCAAAACTGGCACAGGCGGCATAATCGAAGCCGAATTTTTCGTTCAGGCGCTCCAAATGAGATCCGGTGTTTGGAACCCGAACTGGAGTGAAGCGTTACGCGAGCTGGGCGCGCGCGACTTGCTTTCCCCGGCAGAGGTCACCCAGGTGTCGCGGTGCTATGATTTCCTTCGCCAATGTGAGATGGCGCTGCGACGGTGGGAAAATAAGAGCGTTTCGGCGCTTCCAGAAGACTCCAACGAACAGCAAAAACTGGCGCATCGGCTCGGTTTCACGACCTCCGCAGAGTTTGCAAAAGAGTATGGCGATGCTCGTGCGGCTATCCATGCGCTCTACGAGCGCCACATGCAGAGAACGTCCGGCTAGAAGCCATCTCATAGCCACGCAGCCCGTCTATTTATGAGATGGTCGGGCCTGTTGAAAAGCCGGCGCTGAAGCGCGGGAGCGCCGTTAGGCGGCGACGTGTTCATAGCAAAAATCCATCTCCCAACCGCCAAGCTCCGTCAGGAGCGGCATGAAACGGCGGCTGATTTGCATGCCGCTCCTACGGAGCTCGATTAATTTACTGGCCCAAGTCTACAAACAGGTCGCGCCTAACGGCGCTCTTAATCCGCCGCTGTGCTGGTCGGCTTTTCAACGACACCAGATGGCTTCTAGGTTCTGGCAAGAAAATTCGCGATTGCCTGCAAGAAGAGAGAAGTGATAATCAGTCCTGTAAGAATAACTGCGAAGACCAAGCCAAGAATAACGCTGACGAAAATCCAGTCGCCTTTGCGAGACCGATTCGGGAGCTCAACGTGGCGCTGGAGCAAATCGTAATTGCGTTTGTTTGCCCGGAACCAAAAGGCGAAGGCTGAGCCAAGCACCGGCACAATGCCGACCAGTTCATTGATCAGGATATTGAGCCCCATGCGCGCGAGCAAGATCTTAGGCAATCCGCGGGTAATTGCGTAAATCAAAACCGAAAAAGAAACGAATGCAGCGCTGACGTCTCCGACCACGGGCACGAAGTCGATTAGCGGATTGAGACCGAAGCGGAATTTTGTGCCCGGTGCGCGGAACAAGCCATCCATGATGATGGCAAGCCATTTGAACAGCGGCTCGAGCGACTTGCGTTCCTGCTTCTTCTCCGGCGGGACAATTTCCCAATCGAGGATTTCCGATTGTCGATCTTCGATTTTCGATTGCATGCTTATCGTTGCGATTTCCGTCAATCGAAAGTCGCCAATCGAAATTCGAAAATAGTTATCCGGGAATTCCCTTCAACATTTCAGCGTTGGTTGGGAATTTTTTCACGAACATGAGCAAACGCTGGATCGCTTCCTCCGGTTTGTGTCCGGCGAGCCCCCGACGGATGAGATTGATTTTCTCCAGCTCCCATGGCTGCAAGAGCAACTCTTCGCGGCGCGTTCCGGAGAGGAAAATATCGATGGCAGGATAAATGCGCTGGTCGCTGATTTTTCGATCGAGCACCATCTCCATGTTGCCGGTGCCTTTGAATTCCTGAAAGATCAATTCATCCATGCGGCTGCCGGTCTCGATCAAGGCTGTGGCGACGATTGTCAGCGATCCTGCTTCTTCTGTGTTACGCGCGGCGGCAAAAATTTTTCGCGGAATTTCCATTGCGCGCGCGTCGATGCCGCCGCTCATGGTGCGACCGCCGCCCGCCATCGCGTTGTTAAAGGCGCGGGCCGTGCGCGTGATCGAATCCAGCAGGATGAACACGTGCTCGCCCGCTTCGACCAACCGCTTCGCGCGTTCGCTGGCAAGCTGGGCGATGCGGGTGTGACTTTTGATATCGCTGTCGTTGGAGCTGGCCATGATTTCCGCTTTCGGATGTGAACGTCGAAAATCGGTGACTTCCTCCGGGCGTTCGTCGACAAGAAGAATAATCAGCTTCATCTCCGGATGATTCTTTGTGACCGCATCCGCGATGTGATGCAACAGGGTCGTCTTTCCGGTGCGCGGCGGCGCGACGATCAAACCACGCTGGCCCATACCGAGCGGAGTCATCAAATCCATGATGCGCGTCGTGTAACGGTCCGGCACGGTCTCGAGTTTGATGCGTTTGTTCGGGTTGATGGTCGTCAGCTCCTCGAACGGGCGCAGCCCCTGATATTTTGCGGGATCCTCGCTGTTGATCGTGAGTAGCTTCGTCAATTGCGGTCCTCGATTGCCGCGGCGCGTTTCGCCGTAGATCCACATCCCGTCGCGCAGACCAACGCGACGGACGATCTCCGGAGTGACGAAAATGTCCTGCGCCGCCTGGACAAAATTGCGCTTGGGGTCCCGCAGAAAACCGAAGCCTTTTCCGGAAATCTCGATGATACCTTCGCCGAATTCGGGTTCCGCCTGAACTTGCTCGCCGGTTGCGACCGCGGCGGTTGATTGTCGATTTAACGATTCGGCTGCTGCTTCGCCGGCTCCAGGATCGACTACCGCCGGCGCAGAATTTTCACTATACGAGTCGTTCAAATTCTGATCATCGCGATTGTAATAACGCCGGCGCGGGAAACGGCGGCGCGGGCGATGCCGGCGCTGTTCGGGCGCACCAGCTTCGCGTTGTTCCGGTGAGGCGGATTCAGTTTCCAGCGGCGGCTGGTTTTGATTTTCGTCGTTCATAGTTAAAGCAGGCTCTTCGCTCGCCGCAGCGAGCGGCCGCCATTTTGGTTCGGGAAGTAAATTTTTTAGGCCGGCAACTTGGCCAGCAATTGATCGGGAATATCTAGATTTGAATAGACGTTCTGGACGTCATCGTCCTCTTCGAGCGCGTCACACAAACGCAGCACCTGGCGCGCCGCGGCTTCATCGGCAACCGGAACAGTTGTATCGGGAATGAATGTAAACTTTTGCCCATCGGTCGTAACACCCGCTCTCTTAAGCGCGTCAGCTACAGCGTAGAGCTGATCGTGGGAAGTGATAATAACATACTGATCTTCCTCAGTTGTCAACTCTTCAGCTCCGGCTTCCAGCGCGAGCTCAAAAATCCGCTCTTCGCCGATGGCCCGGCACGGCACAGTAATTTGCCCCTTCTTGTGAAACATGAATGAGACGCTGCCAGCCGAAGCGAGGTTGCCGTTGTTTTTGGTGAAGATGCTGCGGATCTCGGCCGCAGTTCGGTTCTTATTGTCAGTGGCCGCTTCGACGATTACGGCTACGCCACCTGGCCCGTAACCTTCGTAAACAATCTCCTCAAAATGCGCGGCCTCGTTGCCGTCGCCGGTACCGCGCTTGATCGCGCGCTCGATGTTGTCGTTAGGCATGCTCTGCGCGCGCGCTGCCTGGATCGCGCTGCGCAACCGCGAATTGGCGTTCGGATCGCCACCGCCACTTTTTGCAGCGATCGTGATTTCCTTCGACAGCTTGCTAAAAATCTGTCCGCGTTTCGCGTCAATCGCGCCCTTGAAACGCTTGACCTTCGACCATTTGCTATGTCCCGCCATAAATACGGCGTTATGATTTTTGAACCAGACGTTACCCTATTTTAAAAGCTGCAATTTTGGAACAGCGTGCCTCGTCCGCGCTGGCGAGGAAGAAACTACCCAGCACTAGTCAACCGCAAATCGCCTAGTTTGTCAATTATCCACTTGATCCGCTAATGGTACAATTTGATCAAACTCTACCGTTACCATTGATCGTTCGCTCAGCGGCGGGATGGCTACCATGGCCCCGTGTTAATCGATGCAGTGCCAGCGGGAATTGGAAAAGTGCGCGGCAATCGGGCAATCGAAAAACGTGACATTACCGCATAAAAAACTGGGCGTGATGGATTTTAACCTATCCGGCCCAGCCTTAAACTGAACTATCAGCCAATCTATTGGCCAAATGTGCTCAAGAATGAGCTGCCCGATTAAGGTATGCCGTTGGGCGCTGCCCAAGGCCCGTCACGTTTCCTGACCCGATTACGCTATAGTGCGAGTGGATAAACTACGTCTCAGCGAAGCCCAATGAAGATGCTCATATCGACGTAAACCGTTTGATCCGAGACAACCGTGAACGGTTGCGGTTTTGCGCGGACATGCTTGGCCACGCGGTCTTTCACATCGAGAATATAAGCGCCGGGCGGTAACGCGATACCATACTTCCCATTCTCGTCTGACGTGACGTGCGCGATCTCTTTTTTCGCGTCCTGACTCAAGATGATCAGGGGATATTCAGCATAGGTTTCGGGCGCGACCGCCGGTCGCGGCATGTTATCGGATGGTTCAACCGCCCTGGGCGAAACAATCTTCAGATGTCCCTCCATGAAACCTTGTGACGCTGCTTTAATCGATGCAGTGCTAACGAGCATCAGAAGGATGGAAGCAGTGATCAGAGACCTGGAGATCGAAGACATTGGTGCAAAAACTAGGCGGGATAGTTTCCACTATCCCGCCCAATTTTCAAACTAACCGTTACGGGTGTCCAAATGCTGAACAACTACGGGCCGAGATTGAGCCGCCAAGCGCCACGACCGTGGGTTGCCGCATACAGCACGCGAGCGTTTACGTCGATGGTCAAGCCATAGACCGCAACCCGAGGCAGGTTCCCCGCCGCCGGTTGCCAAGTTGTGTTACCGCTCTTGCGGACGAACACGCCGAAGTCCGTCGACACGAAGACGTCTCCCGTGTTCCAGTCGACGGCGATGCCCGTGATCGGCTGATCGCCGAGGCCACCGGTCGATGGGTCGCCGCCGGCGAGGTCACCAGACCAGGTCGCCACGTGTGTGACGGGGTTGTATGTGACCTCAAACACGTGCCCGGGCGCAGTGCCAGCGGCAATCGCGTAGGCATTGTATCCTGAATACGAGATAAACGCGTGGTTCGGGTTTGAAGCGTCAACGGAAATACCGCTCACAAAACGGGTCGGCTGCGCCGAAGTGTCGATCCGACGGAAGAAAACAGACGCGGGGCCCGGGTCATTAGCATTGCGAGTGATGAACACACGTCCTCGCCTTAGCCCAACCCAGAGGGTGCCGTTGTCGCTCGGGGCACGACTCGTTGCGACAATGTACTGTCCCGGCGCCTTGTCGTTCCCGAAGGCTGTGCTGCTCAGTTTCTGCCCGATAGGAACCCAATCACCACAAGCGCCCGAGAACACCATGTCGCCGCCGGGCGGGAACGGGAACTCGAAGCAGTGTGCATCGAGAAAGGCTTGGTTACCGCCGCTGTCTTGGGTTCGCCAGACGTGTTCGAGCCCCGTAAACATCGTCTCAGAGACCGTCGGGTCGAAGATGATCGGGATGTAGAAGGAGCGAGCCTCGCCACTGCCCGCCCCGACGAAGAACGTGTCGGAGATCCAGTCCCACCCCAGCTCTTGGGTGCCGTGAAAGTTCACGTCGATCTGCGCATCGAAGAAGGTATGAAACCGGTTATTCGGGTTGAACGCGTTGATGCCCGACTGCCCGCCGTCACCGAAGATGGTGACGAACCAGCTGCCCGAGTGGAAGGCCTGAGTGCCGTTGTCCTGCGTGCCGCCCATGATATCGGTAAGCGGAGCCTGCGCGTTGACGGAGAGGCTCTGGAACTGAAGCGTTGCGAGACCGCCATTCAACGACGAGATTGTTGTTGGTACCTTCGACAGCCAATGCTGGCAGTCGACCAAGTTGTTCCCCGAGATGCCACGCGATGAGCACTGGCCGGAAACGTCGGAGAACGAACCATTCAGCCTCCAGAGGCCGCCGTCGTTGGCGATGAAGACGATGTTCGGGTGCAACGGCACCGCCGCGATCCCGTGCTGGTCCGGATGGAGGCTCACACCGTGCGTGTCGATCGTCATGTCCGTGAAGTTGACTCCGGCGTCCGCAGACCGCTGGATTGCCCGGCCGTTCGATCGGTGAATATCGCCATTAATATTATCGAGCTCGCTGTACTGCATGGCACCTCCGATGTACACGATGTTGGGCGAACCAGGGGGTGAGTACACAGGCATGTCGTACGTGCACTGGCCTGTGCAGTAATTAAACGAGGCGAACCCAGGTGTCCCGTTAGCGTTGCTGGATAGCTTAGTCCAGCCGACGTTTGTGCTGCCGTTGAATAGGGTCGCAGCAGGTACGTTCGCGTTGTCAACCCGCGAGAAGGTCGCTCGGAGCCCCGGAGAGTTCACGCCGCCGTCGCCAGTGTAGATGCGCAGGTTCGATCCATGTGGCGCAAGTGAGAACTCGGTTCGATAGATCGAGGAGAGCCCGACGTCTCCCCCGCCATTCGAACCGAAGATTTGGTGAAATCCAAGGTCCCCATCCAGGGTGACCGAGCGCCGGAAGACGCCGTAGTCGAAGGCAGAAGCGTAAACCTGCGTCTCGCCGGACGCTCTATAGAGTTCCACGTGCGAAACGCCGCCACGGAAAAAATCGCCGCCGTTCGCACTGCTTGGGTTTACCGCATCCTGATTGAGGATCAGGACCGGAATGAATGATGCGCCGCCGTTCGTGGACTCGTAAAGACCGACGAGGGCTGAACCCGGTGGCGTAAAGCGACCGCCGTTCACCGACGATGAGCCGTGACGCGCAACGTCGGTGCCGATGAAGATGTGATTAGCGTCCACTGGGTCAATCGCGATTGCGCCGACCGAGCGGCCCGTTGCCACCGACGCGCTGCCGGCGACGAGCGACCACGAGGTGCCGCCGTTGACCGACTTAAATAGCCCGACGCCGGCCTCGGAGTCACCCGAGCCGTTCGGCTCACCGGTGCCTACGTAGAGCGTGTTCCCCGTCGTGTCATTCGGGTCGAACACGATCGAGCCGATGGCGTTCGAACGAATGCCATTGTTCGACGGAGTCCAGGTCGGGCTCGAGGCGAGAGCATTGGTCGTTTTCCACACGCCTCCGCCTGCAGCGGCAATGAAGACGGTGCAACCGGCCAAACTGCAGTTCGGAGCCACGGCGATTGCCGTCGTGCGCCCGGAATAGATCGTGCCGGCTGTAGCGCCAGTGGACTCGCCCGCGACGAGGGCATCCGCAGGGACACCGAACGGGCCAAGCTGCTGCCAATTTGTGACGCTGGTTGAATCAAGCTGCTGCTGCTGCCAGCTTGTCTGCCTGGCGGTTGGCAGCTTGGCGAGGGCGTCGGCCGCATTCGCAGCCGCCCGGGCTGTGGCGGCGTCAATTGAATGCTTTGGGTAAGCCCGATTGTCATAAGCTTCCTGGGCCGCACCGTCAAAGGGGCCCTCGCCGCCGTTACCGATGTCAAGGACCGTCTGGAGGCGCTTCTTGAAGGCATCGGAACGAACAACATTCGCGTCACGTCCCCCTTTTGTCTTACCATCCGATTTCCCAAACAGCGAAGGGCCGAATGGATTCGCCGCGATGAGAGCCATTGCGGCCGCGGCCGACATTAAGGTGAAGGCGGCTGCGATGCGTAAATGCGACAGGACACGATTGGAGCGACTAAACAAACCAGGAGATTTCATAGACTTTGGAAATGTGAGCTTGAGTTGAGCGGATTGCCAGACTGGCAGGCGTCATCCGCCAAAGTCAAGAATATTCTTCTGATCTGTGCAGAAATTGGTAACGAATTTGTTACTAAAGATCCTCGGCGTCGCAAGGACGGAATCACGCGGGCGGCTGGAAACGGCGTTGTGAAACCGTAGCTACCAACTAAATAAATCGGCGACTCGGCGCTACGATGCTTACGGATGCTGCAAAGCGCCCGCCGGACTCACCAACTGCGCCGCACCTCCGCTTCGATTACCCTAACGAGTGACGTAGCAGTGGCTTAACAAATGATGATAATCGACCTAAGCGAATACCAGTGTCCACAGCGATATCAACGAGAACTGTGAACGGTTTCTCGCGGACACGCTTGGCCCTCCGATCTTGCAGATCGAGAATGTAAGTGTCGGGTGGGAGCGCGGCGCGATAATTTTCCATTCGCATCCGCAGTCCAGACGGGTCACTTCCCTAGCTGGATGAATTACAACTTGCAAGTTGATTAGATTTCAGACTGCCTAACTAAAACAAAATACCAGGAACATTCTGTTACCTAGTGTGGGTATGCTCGAAGCCCAATGAAAATGTTCATATCGACGCTAACCGTTTAGTTCGCGACAACCGTGAATGGTTGCGGCTTCGTGCGGACGTGTTTCGCCACGCGGTCTTTCACATCGAGAATATAAGCGCCGGGCGGCAACGCGATACTTTCCGTTCTCATCCGGAGTTACGTGTGCGATCTCCTTTTTCCCATCCTGACTCAAGATGATCAGGGGATATTCAGCATAGGTTTCGGGCGGGACCGCCGGTCGCGGCATGTTATCGGATGGTTCAACTACCCTAGGCGAAACGGATCCTCAGACGTCCCTCCATGGCGCCCAGCGGCAAAGCATCGCTCGATGTAGCGCTGCTACCGGCGAGCACCAGAAAGATACACCCAACAATCAGTTTCTTGAGGAACACAGATTGCCTAGTGGAGCATCCAGGCGAGGCAGGTTTTTGGCTGCCCCGCCTGGAAAAGCTAAACCCTATGGCAGTGCCAGCCTCCAGGCACCACGGCCGTGCGTTGCAGCGTAGAGGATTCGAGCGCTCGAGTCGATCGTCAGCCCGAAGGTCACCACGGGCGGTAGGCCAACCCCAGCCGGAACCCACATACTCCCGCCCGACGGCAGCGTGTCTACGCCGAAGTCGGTCGAGACGAAGAGATCGCCCGTGTTCGAGTCGAGGGCGATGCCAGTGATTGGTTCGTCGCCGAGATTATGGTCGATGTTTGCCCACGTCGCGACGTGCGTGGTCGAGTTGTAATGCACGTCGAACACATGTCCCGTTGTTGTGCCCGCGGCTGTCGCGTACGCGTTGTAGCCTGAGAACGAGATGAAAGCGTGGTTCGGGTCCGATGGATCGACCGCAATGCCGCTCACGAACCGCTCGGGCGTTGACGAGGTGTCTATGCGGAAGAAGTTCACCAGGGCCGGGCTCGAGTTATCAGCATTTGAAGTCACGAAGACGCGTCCGCGCCTCAACCCCACCCAAAGCGTACCGGTATCACTCGGGGCACGACTCGTTGCCACGATGTACTGGCCGGGCGCTTTGTCGGTCCCGAAGGCCGTGCTGCTCAGGTCCTGCCCGATGGCAACCCAGTCGCCGCAGAAGCCCGTGAAGACCTTATCACCGGTCAACTCGTTACAGTGCACGTCGAGAGAGGCTTGGCTACCGCCGTTGTCCTTCGTCCGCCAGACGTGCTGGAGCCCCGTGAATATCGTCCCAGACACCGTCGGGTCGTGGATAATTGGGATATAGAACGACCGATGTTCCTTAGCTCCCGCCCCGACGAAGAACGTGTCGGAGATCCAGTCCCACCCCGTTTCGCTGGTGCCGTGAAAGTTCACGTCGATCTGTGCATCGAAGAAGGTGTGGAACCGGTTGTTTGGATTGAGGAAGTCGATGCCGGACTGGCCGCCGTCGCCGAAGATAGTGACGAACCAGCTGCCGGAGCTGAAGGCCTCCGTGCCATTGTCCTGCGTCCCGCCCACGATGTCATTCAACGGATTGTTCACGTTGACCGACAGGCTCTGGAACGCGAGCGTGCTAAGTCCGTTGTTCATGGTCGCGATCGTCGTCGGCACCTTCGACAGCCAGTGTTGGCAGTCGACAAGGTCGGCGCCCGTCAGACCGCGCGACGAGCACTGGCTCGAGACGTCGGAGAACGATCCATCGAGCCTAAAGATGCCGCCGTCGTCCGCGATGAAGACGATGTTCGGGTTGAACGGAGTCGCCGCGATCGCGTGTTGATCCGGATGTAGGCTCACTCCATGGGTATCGATAGTCATGTCCGTGAAGTCGACACCGTCATCCTCCGACCGCTGCACCCCCCGCCCATTCGACCGGAAGACGGGTCCGAAGACCTCCGGCGTGTACTGCAGGGCGCCCCCGATGTAGACAATGTCCGGCGAGCCGGGCGGCGAGTACACCGGCATGTCGTATGTGCACTGGCCGGTGCAGTAATTAAAAGAGGCGAACCCCGGCGTCCCGTTGGTCGAGTTGGATAGCTTCGTCCAGCCGCCGTTGTTCCCACCGACCAGGGTCGCGGCCGTCACGTTGGCATTGGCGACCGTATAGAAGTCCGCCGGCGCGCTACTCGCGTCACCGACGTAGATCCGCAGGTTTTTTTGGTTCGGCGCCAGCGAAAACTCGGTCCGCGAGAAGGACGATTGCGCTGGAGTGCCGCCGCCCGCCGACTTGAAGATCTGTTTGAAGCCGCTGTGTGCTCCGTCCAGCGTCGCCGACCGGCGGAAGATGCCATAGTCGAAGAAAGAGGCGTAGACCTGCGTCTCGGGCGGCTTCGGGCGGTACAGCTCGACGTGCGAGCAGCCGCCGCGGAAGAAGTCGCCGCCGGTCGGGCTAAGCACGTTGACCGTGTCCTGCGCGAGGATCAGCGCCGACGAGAACGTCGTCCCGCCATCTGTCGACTCGTAGAGGCCGACCTGCGCACTTCCCGGGGGCGTGAAGCGGCCGCCGTTGACCGAGGACGAGCCGTGTCGCGCTACGTCGGTGCCGATGAAGATGTGGCTGGCGTCGGCTGGATCGATCGCAATCGCGCCGATCGAGCGGCCCGTCGCGACGGGACACGTTAGCGAAGCAGGATTGGAGGCGCAGGGCGCCGTGTTCGCGGTGCTGCCGGCGACGAGCGTCCACGAGGTGCCGCCGTTGGTCGACTTGTAGAGACCGACGCCGGCGTCGGAGTCCCCCGAGCCGTTCGGCTCACCGGTTCCCACGTAAAGCGTGTTCCCCGTCGCGTCATTCGGATCGAACACGATCGAACCGATGGAGTTTGACGCGATCCCATTGTTCACTGAGCTCCAACTCGGGCTCGACGCGAGAGCATTGGTCGTTTTCCACACACCTCCACCTGCCGCGCCGATGAAAACGGTGCAACTGGAGAGGCTGCAGTTGTGATCCACGGCGATTGCAGTCGCGCGCCCGGAAAAGATCGTCCCAGATTTAGCGCCGGTGGACTCTGACGCGACGAGGGCGTCCGCGGGGACGCCGCTCGGGCCGAGCTCCTGCCAGTTCGCCGCCGTGGCAGCCGGGAGACTCGCGATTGTGTTGGCCGCGTTCGCCGCAGCCAGCTGCTGGTCAGCCCCGATCCACTTGTTCGGGTAGGCCCGGTTGTCGTAGGCCTCCTGGGCACGACCGTTATGGATTTTACCGGTCGATTCCGGCTCGCCGCTGAGACTCAGTCCGCCAAGCGACGTCTCGAACAAGTCTTGATGGAGCATCCTCAATTGGCTGGCGGATAGTTTTGCGTGGCTAGGAGATGTGGATGTCTTTGCCGCGACGAACGCCATTGCCGCCGCCGCGGAGACGAGCGTGCCGGCGGTTGCGATACGTAGACACCACAGAACACGATTTGAACGATTAAAAAAACTAGATGATTTCATAGATTTGGAGATGTGAGTGTGGATTGAGTGGATTGCCAGACTGCCCGGAGTCATCCGCCAAAGTCAAGAGTATTCTTCTGATCCGTGCAAAAATTGGTAACGATTTTGTGTTGAAGGATCCTCGGCGTCGTAAGGGTCGAATCACGCGGCCAGGCGAAGCGGCGCTGTGGAACCGCAGCCACCAACTAAATAAATCGGCGACTCGGCGATATAATGCCGATGCTACAAAGCGCCGGCCAGTCTCGCCGACTACGTCGCGCCCTAGCCTTCAATTAGCCTAACCAATAGCGTGGCAATGGCCTAACAAATGGCGATAATCTACCTTTGCGAATACCGGTGTCGATATCCCATGTCGACGCGGACAACCGTAAATGGCTGCGGCTTAGCACGGATGTGTTTGCGTGCGCGGTCTTGAAGATCGAGAACATAAGCGCCGCCGGCAACGCGACGCGATAATTCGCATTCCCATCCGCAGTCGAGGCGGTCAGTTCATTAACCGGATGTGCGAAAGCCACCCGCAGGTGGCCCTTCCGCGAATCTGTTCGAAGCAGATCTCAGAAATTACCGCTGGCTGTGAGGGACGTCCTGCTGGTGGATCATTTTGTCGGCACGAATGGGTAGCCGTATCACCCAACAACCTTCCGGACATTATTCGAGTCGGTCCGCAAGGCGTGGAAGTTGCCGTTCGAGCTGGCCAAAATGTCGGTGTAATCCTAAAAGAAGCCGCCGTCGAACGAGCGTGTCAGGAAGATGGTACTCTGCCGTTTTTGCGGATCACCGCCTTGCCAGAAGACGTGTACGGTACCGCGGCTGTCGGCGCGCACGCTACAGTCCTGGCAGCCAAGCCCACGATGCTGTTCGTCGCCGTGGAGAGCTGCTTCTCTTTCCAGGTCTCGCCGCCATGGAAAAAGGGTCGCTCGACTTTCGCTCGCTCCTCCTACAGATCCTTAACCTGCGGGAGGAGCGAATCCAGCGTCAATCAAGCTGAGTAGAGACCCTAGGGCGTCGGATCGGCGAAGGAACCACCGAAGATGTCGCTGTTGCCAAAAGTTGCCGGGCAATCTTGCTGCGGCGCGGGGCGCGCGGTCGGCGACCCGTTCGCGATCGATTGCCGGAACGCGTCGATCGCGGGACAGTCGGCCGCACGGCGGACGTCGTTCCAGACCGCGCTGCCGAACGAGTTCGTGGCGACCGCGTAGTTGTAATCGCCCAGGAACTCCGCCGTCAGGCCGTTCTGGCTCGAACCGCGGGCGTCGCCGATGGCACCGCGATGGAGGTCACTAAACGCTCCGATCGAGCCGTTGCCCGCGACGTCGGCATGGCGGACCACGCCCTGCATCAACCGCGGACTGGCCGTGGTCGATTGCCAGGGCTGCCGGAAGTTGTCGTAGACGAGATAGACGTCACTGCCGCTCGGCGAGATCGCAATCGCCGGGAAGTCCGGACGGTCAGTGCTCGGCGAGCCACTGGCCGCGGCAACGGTAAAGGTGTTGCCGCGGTTGAGCGAGAAGGCGATCTTCACCCGCTCGTTTGGACCGGGAGCCGCGTCGCTGGGGGTCGGGCCGTCCGGACCGGCGAGGACGATCTCGTCGGTTGCCCCGGCTCCGGAGGGCGCGCCGTTGGCGATATCGACGCTAGGGAACGTGCTGGTGCGTGCGCCGCCCACGCCGTCGAAACTGAACCGGCCCGTGTTCGGGTCGAACAGACCAACGTCTGTAATGCGCAGCGCGATCCGTGGGTTCTGCTCCCACGTGGCGCCCCCATCGAACGAGCGCGCCATGAAGAAAACCGTGCCGCGGGTCACGATGTCCGTTCCGACCCAGAAGACATAGACCACGCCATGGCTGTCGCTTCGGACCGAGCAGCCCTGTCGACCGCCGGTCTGGTTGTTGTTGGTGGCGGCGCTGATCTGATGTTGGACCCAGCTGCTGCCGCCGTCCCGTGAGCTGGACACCATCACGGGTTCTGGCGCGCCGCCGAGTCCCACGCTGCGGAACGCCACGTTGCAGATGTAGACGTTGCCGAAGAAGGGGCTCGACTCAGCATTGTCAGCCCAGATTTGCTCCTTGTCGGAGAAGAGCGCGGAATTCTGCCTCGAGACCAGGACCGGCTGCATCCACGCGTTCTGGCCAGCAGTAGCGCCCAACGCCGCCGTCGCCGCATCGTCGGTGCGTGAGACAAAGACCGCTTCAAAGCCCTTGAAGGTCTCCTCGGAACGAACTGTGCTGAAGTTCGCCGTCAGGTTGGCATAGTAGAGGCGCGAGCCATTCGCCCATGAAAAGTGACCGTTGGCATCGGGCTTGGGCCCGAAGGCGAGCGCCGGATCACCGTCGGAAACCAGCCCAGCCTCCACGTATCCGGGCAACGTTCCGATCGGTCCGATGCCGGCGTTGCTCGGGCCAGCCGGCGTCGGTGGGGTGCTCGCCGCGCATGCTGCCGGCCCGAGGCAGGTCCGCGCCGTGTAGCCCTGATAGGTCGGCTGCGACCATGTGGCGCCGGAGTCGAACGAGAAGTACACGCCGCTGACGCCGACCCCGTTCGTGAACGGGCAGGTCGTTGGGTTGCCGGCATTGCAGGCCTCTAGGTCGATGTTGTCGTTCGCGCCAGCGACAAGCACGTTCGGATGGTTAGCGTCCACCGCGATTGCCGGCTCGTTTTGCTTGTTCTGTGAGAACGGTGTAGTCGGGCTACCAACGCTGACGAGAGGATCGGGTTTGAAAGCCGCAATTGCGCTGACCACAGCGGCTGCGATAAGCGTGACCGCGGCCGGAATGCGCAGATGTGATAGCAGACGATTTGAACGACTAAAGGAAATAGGAGATTTCATAAATTTGTGTGTTGAGTAGAGTTGTTAGAGTGTCCGAGGTCATCCGCCAATGTCAAGAATATTCTTCCGGTTCCTTGCAACAATTGGTAACGAAGGTGTTACTAAAGATCCTGGGCGTCGGTAAGGACGGAGTCACGCGTCCGGGTGAAGCGGCGTCGTGAAACGGCAGCCACCAACTAAATAAATCGGCCAATCAGCGATCCGATGCCGATGCTGCAAAGCGCCGCCGGCCTAACCGGCTGCAACCGCATCCTCGGCTTCGATTAGCCTAACGAGTGGCGTGGTAGTGGCCTAACAAATGCCGATAATCCCACTTTAGCAAATACCCAGTGAAGATGTTCATATCGACGCGAACGGTTTGGTTCGAGACAACCGTGAACGGTTGCCGTTTCCCGCCGACACGCTCGACCACGCGGTCTTTCACATCGAGAATATAAGCGCGGGGCTGTAATGGGACGCGATGCTTTCATCTGGAGTCATGCGCGCGATCTCCTTTTTCCCGTCCTGACTCAAGATGATCAATGGATATCCAGCATAGATTTCCGCATCGATCGTAGGCGTCCCTTTCGGCGCGTCGTCATCGGCAAGCTCAACTTCCTTGAACGAAATAATTTTCGAGCGTTCTCCGACGAAGCCCCGCGGCGGTGTGTTAATCGATGCAGCGCCAAGGAGAATTAAAAGCTGGAGGTCTAGACTCAGGTAATTAACACCCATGACACCCAGCAAAAAAATGGACGGGATGGATCTTCGCCATCCCGCCCACGTTACAAACTAAACTTTATAGCAATCTCAACTGTCAGATGCTGCGTCTTTTTGTTGGAGCATACAACTACCGCTACGGTGTGATCGTTGCAGCGTAGATGTTTTGGTCGAGGCCGCCGGTTTTGTCGAAGCAGGTGCTAGACGACGATGTGCACTTGCCGCCGGTCTCTGGGTCGCCCTTTACGTCCGCACCGTCATTGTCGCCGCTAATGTCGGACGCACCAACCGTGTTCCGCTGATCGGTCCACGCTGCGCCGATAGTGTCCCCTTGGGCGGCAACGGTAATGTAATCACCGAAGAACGGTACCCGGCGAGTACCGAACTGCTCAAAGTTGAGGTTAGTCGCCGTGTCGGTGACCCGGATGCTCGATCCCCAAGTGTTGCCGCCGTCAGTGGACTCAGCGTAGCGGACGTTCAGGCACGCGGACGTATGCCCGCTGGCACTGTTACAAGGTGGCCGAGTGGGCGAGTAGTTGGAATCCCCTCGGGAATCGTACCAGATAGCGTTGACCCGGCCACCGGATGCGACCAGGAAGGGGAAGAACTGATGCCCGGTCGAGCTCGGCGCAAGCCGTTTTAGGCTGCTCCACGTGGTTCCTCCATCCGTCGATACCATGAACTCGATCTGCCCCTGGCCGGAAGACTGGGCTACTTGAACGGCCATGACCAGCGTCCCGTGGGCGTTGTCGGCAGCAAGTGACGGGAAGGCATCGAAACGCGGGAAAGTGAAGCCGGTCGGGCAAGCGAACGGGCCATCGCCGCAATCCCGGGCGCCGTTGCCGGAGAACCGCCGGGACAGGAACGGCGTGTACGTCACGACGATCCTGGCCTTGCTGAACGTCTTCCCGAAGTCTGTGGACGAGGCGAAAGCGGCGCCGGCCGGCCCAACTGGTGTGACCGCTATGGCCTCCCAGCTGACGTGGACTTGTCCTGCGAGGCCGATCACGATCGATGGGCCTTGGTTGACGCAGACTCCGCTGGAGATCTTGAGTGGAGGGCTGAAGGTCACGCCATGATCCGTCGACCGGCTGAACAAGATCTCGTTGCAGCCGTCGCCGTGGAAGTCTGACCAGGCCGCGTACACATTGCCAGTCACCGGGTCGACGGCAAGGCTCGTCTTGTCGTTAAACGAGCCCAACCCAAAGGTGTTGGTGGCAAGAACGACAGTGCGGACGTACTTTGAGCCGTCTGTCGACGTGTCCACCGGATTTGACGGCTTGTACGTCGCCACCCAGATGACGCCCGTGTTGTCGCGCGTGGTCCCGGAAACACCGTTTTCGATACCACGATTGAAGTTGTTTCCCATGTAAAAGAGATTGCCGTGGGCGTCCCACGCCTGTTGCGGGTCTCCGGCGGCGAGCGCACCACCCGCTACCAGTTGATGCAGCGGCGAGCTGGTGCCTTCGGTCGAGGCGTCGCCCTTGTAGCCCGGCAGCAGGCTGTCAGTCCAAGTGGTGCCGCCGTCGCTGCTACGATAGAAGCCGGCCCACCCGTCTCCGACCAGCGGCACCGTGCAGTCGTCGTTGGCGCCGCTCGTCCAAACGCTCGGGTTGCGCGGGTCGATAGCGAGCGCGGGCTCATTCTGCTGCCTGCGATCGGTTCCGCAACGCAGCAGTACAGCGTCGGTGTAGGTGCCACCGCCAAGCTGATCAGCGCTCACATACGTCGTGTCGTTGTCGTTGGTGACGCGCACGTTTGCGCCAGTGGAAGCCGCGAGCAGCGCCATTGCTGCTGCCGCCGAGATGAGCGCGCCCGCGAACGCGATACGCAACGGCGATAAAGTATAGTTTTGACGGTTAAACCAGTAGGGAGTTTTCATAGATTTTATAGGAGATACGATATTTTAAAGCTGAGTGGATTGTCAGATTGCACGAGGTCATCCGCCAACGTCAAGAATATTGGTCCGACTCCTTGCAACAAATTGGTAACGAATTTGTTACTCATCCCGTTCCTCAGCGTCGTAAGTACGGAATCACGCGGCCAGGCGAAGCGGCGTCGTGAAACCGCAGCCGCCAACTAAATAAATCGGCCAATCAGCGATACGATGTCGATGCTGCAAAGCGTCGCCGGCCTAACCGACTGCAACCGCATCCTCGGCTTCGATTAGCCTAACGAGTGGCGTGGTAGTGGACGGAGGGGACGGTGCGCCTGCCCGCCGCCCCTTCGCTCGTGTGGTGAGTTACGGGGTCGTATCGCCGTAGATGTTCTGATCGAGCCCGCCCTCATACGGGCACGTGTCGCGCGTGAAGCTACCGTCCGGATTCTGCGTGCGACATTGGTGGACGTCGGCACTGTCGGCGTCGCTGTCGCCGCCCTCACGCGGATCCGAGCCCGCAACCACGTTACGCCAGTCGGTCCATACGCCGTATGAAAAACTGCCGACCGAGCTGATGTAGAGATAGTCGCCACCGAAGGGAACCGTGCGGCCGCCGAACTGCTCCCAGTTCGGATTGCTCGTGACCGTGCTCAGCCGGGTCGACCCCGACCACGCGAGTGTCGCGGTCGAGCCGGAGGCGGCGAACGCGTCGAGCGACGGCACCGTGCTCTTGTTCGCGCAGTTGCCGAGCGGCCTCGTTGGGCTGTAACACGGGTCCTTCCGGCTATCCCACCAGATCGCGTGCATGCTGCCGGCGTCCACAGATATGTCCGGGAACCGCTGGAGCCCGCCGCGCGTCCGCGGGTCGTCGATCAACACTGGCGTCGTGTGCGCGCCGGTAGCGCCGTCCAGCCGGAAGAAGAAGATGCCCGACTGGCTGCCGACGTTCTGGTGGAGCTTGGCCGGCAGGTCCTCCGACGTGACCGAGCCGTACGTCGTCCCGCTCGCGACCTCGGTGCCGGGGATCGACGGGTCGTAGACGACGTAGACGAAGTCGTGCGCCTTGTCCTGCTGATCGGCTGTCGACCGGATCTGCGTCCCTCCGCGCATGAACGTGTAGCCGGAGACGCACGCGGAGCCGAAGTCGCCGCAATCACCCGCCACCGCGCCTCCGACGCTGATGTCGGTCGGGTCGTACGGCTCGAACGGCTGGATTACCTTCGGCGCCGAGAAGCTCGCGCCGCAGTCGGTGGACGCATTGTAGGCGATTGCGTCGATGGTCGAGTTGCTGCGGACGTCCGCGAACTGCCGGTATGTTACGTAGACGTGGCCGTTGCCGGTGACAGCAATGTCGGGGAACTGGATGTCGTGCACCGTTTGGCTCAGCTTCATCGGGCTCGAGAACGTGCGCCCGTGGTCGGTGGAGCGGACGAAGAAGACGCTCGAGTTGAAGCCATTCGGCCCCCCGCCGGTGAAGCGCGCCCACGCGAAATAGACGTTGCCGTCGCATTGACCGCCCGTGCGGTCCACCTCGATCGACGTCTTATCGTGGAATTTCCCCAGCAAGTTCGGCGCCGCTGAGCCCTCCGCGACGTCGAGCGAGCGCACGAACTCCTTCCCGTCATCCACTGTCGCACCGCCCGGACCGTTCGGGTTCTGGTAGGTCGCCACCCAGACGTCACCGAATGTCTGGGTGGGTCTTTCGGGGTTGGTCGAGCTCTCGGAGCCGGCGAACAAGCGTCCGTGATTGTCCCATGCGAGCACCGGATCGCCCGAATCGGCCGTCCGCACGTGCGCGCGTGCGGCGAAGAGCGATTGGTCGCCCTGGTAGCCCGGGACGAGCGAGCTAACGAAGCTTGCGCCCCCGTTCTCCGAGCGGTAGTAGCCGAGCCATACGTCGCCGAGCCCGATGAATGTGCCGTTCGCCGCGAAGACGCCGCAGTAGTCGTTCGAGCTGCCCACGATCACCTGCGGGTTGCGTGGATCGACCGCGACCGCAGGCTCGTTCTGTCGGCCGCGGCTCTGGGAGCAGGCCTGCAGGACGTCATCCGTGTACGGCTTCCCCGTGACCAGGGTGAAGTCGCTGACGTACCCGCCGTTCGCGCCGTTGTCATTCGTAAGCCGAGTGTTGGGAGGATCGGGCTTGAAGGATGCAATCGCGCTGACTACGGCGGCTGCGATAAGCGTGACCACGGCAGGAATGCGCAGATGTAGAAGACGATTTCGAGTAAACCAACGAGGAGTGTTCATATTTTTTGAGCTGGCGATAACGAGTTGAAGTTTGGGAAAATCGGGGTAAATCCGAGAACTCCCCCAAAATCAACAACGAAAATGTTAAGCCTTTTGGTCGCTTTTTTTTATTTTTTTCCGATCGGATTTTGGCTATGGTCGCCGACCGACCGCGGTGCCTGCCGGAAACGGCGTCCCGCTGGCTAGGGAATTTTATAAAACTACCTCCAGGCCGGGAATGGCCGACGCGGGCTCAACCCATTTGCCCTGCGTCGCGGCATAAATCCGTTTACGTGTTTCGTTCGCCCAGGATGGCTTGGAGTTCGCGGACCAACAAATTACGGGGCGACCGGCGGTTAACTGCACTTAAGCCAGGTTTGCCGCAGCCCTTTTGCGCGCGGTCGCGTCCAAAATCCGCTTTCGTAAACGCAGAGAATTTGGCGTAGCTTCAACCAGTTCATCCGCATCAATGTACTCGATAGCGCGCTCCAGAGTCATCCGAAAGGGCGCCTCCAATTGGATCCCCTTTCCATCGCCCTGGCTGCGCATATTTGTCAGATGTTTGGCCTTGCATGGATTGACCGGCAGATCGTCCGGACGCGCATTTTCTCCGACGATCATGCCAGCATAGACGTTTTCCTGCGGGGCAATGAAGAGACGGCCGCGTTCTTGAATATTATTTAGTGCGTAACCGGTGCTCGTGCCCGATTCCATCGAAACCATTACGCCCCGGTTGCGCCCGGCCAACTCGCCCTTAAACGGAGCATACTCACTAAACAGATGGCTCATGACGCCTTCACCACGGGTAAGATTTACCAACTCCGTTTCAAATCCGATCAATCCGCGCGTCGGGATCAAGGCCTCGACGGAAACCCGCGAAGCGCCATGAACAGTGTGCGTGACTTCCCCCTTGCGATTTGCTACCGATTGCATGACGTCACCTAAATTTGCTTCCGGGACGTCGACATAGAGGTTTTCGATCGGCTCCAACAGGTCGCCAATTTCATTCCGATGGAAAATAACTTCAGGACGCGAGACCATTACTTCGTAACCTTCGCGCCGCATTTGCTCGACCAAGATCGCGATCTGCATCTCGCCACGCGCATTTATTTCGAAGGCACCAGCGGTTTCCGTGTCGCTTACCTGCAATGAGATATTGCTGCGCGTCTCGCGAATAAGTCGTTCCCTCAAATGCCGGGCCGTCATAAATTTCCCTTCGCGACCAGCGAACGGTGAATCATTCACCAGTATACGCATGCGGATCGTCGGTGGATCGACATCTACGAATTGCAAGGGCGCACGTTCCTCGCGATCGGTCAGCGTTTCGCCGATATAAATTTCCTCGAAGCCAGTCAGGCCGACGATGTCGCCCGCGCTGGCATGTTTGATCTCGACTTGCTCGAGACCGCAGTAGGTGAAGAGGGCGGTGACCGTCGCGCGTTCACGCGTCCCATCGCGATGGATGCAAACGATTGAATCCCCCTGGCTGATTCGGCCGCTCACGATGCGACCAAGCGCGACGCGGCCAAGGTAATCACTGTACTCGAGATTTGAGACGAGCATTTGAAAGAATGGCTCACTCGAAATTTCGGGCGGCGGCACATGCCGGACGATCGCTTGAAAAAGCGGCGTCATATTGTCGTTCTTCTCGTGCAACTCGCGCAATGCGAAACCATTCTTCGCGCTGGCGTAAATGACCGGAAAATCGAGCTGCTGGTTGGTCGCTTTCAATTCGACGAACAGATCGAAGACCATGTCCAGGGCTTCGTGCGGTCTCGCGTTTTCCCTGTCGATTTTGTTGATCACAACGATCGGTTGGGCATGATTTTCCAATGCTTTGCGCAAAACAAACCGCGTTTGCGCCTGCGGACCATCGTGCGCGTCGACCACGAGCAAGACGCCATCCACCATCTTCATGATCCGCTCGACTTCGCCACCAAAGTCAGCGTGACCTGGCGTGTCCACGATGTTGATGCGATAACCGTTCCACTGAAAAGAAGCGTTCTTCGCGCGAATGGTAATTCCTTTTTCGCGTTCGAGATCCATCGAGTCCATCACGCGTTCGGCAATCCTTTGGTTGCTGCGAAACGTACCGGACTGCCGCAGCAACTGATCGACCAGGGTGGTCTTGCCGTGGTCGACGTGCGCAATAATGGCGATGTTACGAATCTTATCCATGCCGCGTTTTCCAGGGGGAGAGAGGAGCACGGAATATGCTCGCGCGCGTCCGCTGCGTCAAACGCGCACGCCATGGACTAATAACACTAATAACTCGATTCAAATCACGACTCGTCATCGCGACTCGAGAGGTTGGAAATGTCAAAAAAAGCGACGCCGAACACAATCAGAGTATTCGGCGCCGCCAATCAGGCAACGCTGCGATCAGAAATCGCCGTGATGCGTCGGTGCGCTAACTAACCAATCACGTAATAACCGTGGATCCAGACGCGGTGATGGTGACGCCATGCCCAATGGCCTGTCACCCACACATAACGACTTGGGCCCACATAATAGTAGGGGCCATGCACATAGTATGGCCGGTCACCCACCGCGATCGAGATCGCTACTGCGTTTGCCGTTGGAACCGTGCCGCTCATGCAAAGCAACGCGGCACATAGCATCGCTAACTTGCTCTTCATTACTTTTCCCCCTTTTCTGCCAGGTTAGACGAGCCCAATTACCTGTTATTTAAGATAAACCAGAAAAACTAGAAAGATGGGAAGGCGTCAATTCAAGTCGCCAAAGGGCAAAAATCGTCGCTCGCTAGACTAATACTGCTGGCGCGGAAGCAGGATCCAACCACTTGCCATGTTCTCGGATGAGATCCTGCAGCCGGTCGACCGCCTCCGCCTCCGGGATATTGAATTTCACCGGCGTCTTGCCGACATAAAGATTCACCTTTCCGGGCGCGCCGCCCACATAACCAAAATCCGCGTCCGCCATTTCACCCGGCCCATTCACGATGCAGCCCATGATCGCAATCTTCACGCCCTTCAGATGCGACGTCGCCGCTTTGATTTTTGCCGTCGTCGTCTGAAGATTGAACAATGTCCGGCCGCATGACGGACAGGCCACATAATCGGTCTTAAAAATCCGCGACCCGGCGGCCTGCAGAATATTGTAAGAGAGCCGCAGCGCCTGGCCTGGCGCTTCTTCGCCTTGCACCAAGATTGCGTCGCCGATTCCATCACACAAAAGCGAGCCGATGTTCGTCGATGCAATGAGAAGCGTGTGGAGGAATGACGAATGTCGAATGTCGAATGACGAGGGAATGACCAAATCCGAGACGTCCTTCGTCATTTCGACATTCGGGCTTGTTTCGGCGTTCGCCATTCGTGCTTCGTCATTTGCCGCGGAGCCGCGCACTGTGTCTTTTAACAAGATCGGATGCCGCGGCTTCAATTTCGCCGCGAGCAAACGATAGGCCGGGATCACCGGGAGATCGGCATTGTCCTTCACCGTCACCAATTGCGGCTCGCGTTCCGCATCTACTTTTGCAATCGCCGCCTCATCACACGGATCGAGTTCCAAGACATTCGCGTTCTCGTAAACGATCTCCGGCTTGTAATCGCCCATCTTGTCGATCTTGTGCCCGATCTTGTCGAAGTTGCTTTGCCTAACGACCACGCGAATCAGTTCTTCGCCGCCCAGTTTGATTTGTTGGCCGGGATCACCGATCCCGGGTACAGCAATCGTCTCCGTCGCTCTGCGCTGGTAGGAAAACGGATCCAAGGGTAGTTGAGCGTTGAGCGTTGGGCGCCGTGCTCGCGAAGCCTTTCGGAGTTGAGCGTTGGACGTTTGCTGAACCATTTGAACCAGCGCTGTCGCCACCGGAATCTCATGCGGGCTATCCTCCGTCAGCGACACCCGAATCGTGTCGCCGATTCCATCCGCCAGTAGCGATCCAATCCCGATCGCGCTTTTAATCCGCGCATCTTCCCCTTCGCCTGCTTCGGTTACGCCAAGATGAACCGGATAGCTCCAATCCGGCCCGAGCTCGCTCAGACGCGCGACGAGCAAGCGATACGCCGCGATCATGATTTTCGGATTGCTCGCCTTCATCGAGAAAACGAAGGCGTGGTAATCGAGATGTCGGGCGATGCGCGCGAATTCGAGGGCGCTCTCCACCATCCCAAGGGGCGTGTCGCCGTATCGATTTAGAATGCGGTCCGAAAGCGAGCCGTGGTTTGTGCCAATCCGCATCGCGATCCCGCGCTTTTTGCAGAGATCGACGAGTGGCGAGAACCGTTCACCGATTCGATTCAACTCGGCCGCATACTGTTCGTCGGTGTATTCACGGATGACGAATTTTTTTGAATCGGCGTAATTGCCCGGATTGATTCGCACTTTGTCTACCCACTTGGCCGCCTCTATCGCCGCCTCCGGCTTGAAATGAATGTCGGCAACGATCGGCACGTTGCAGCCGCGCTGGCGTAAACCTTTCACGATATTTTCGAGATTGCGCGCGTCCTTCACCGTCGGCGCGGTGATGCGCACAATTTCGCAGCCCGCTGCCGCCAGCTCCATTGTTTGCTGGATCGACATCTCCGTATCCATTGTGTCGCACGTGATCATCGATTGGACGCGGATCGGATTATCTCCGCCAATCCCGACGTTACCTACGCGCACTTCGCGCGTCTTACGCCGTTCGTATTGAAATGGACTCGCGTAATATTTCACCACTTGCGCTTGCGCGAACGAGCACCATTACTGAGTTCGTTCAGGGCGGTAATCATGTTTACATCAATGCGCTTCGTGCTGCCGTCCTTCACATTGGCTGCATAGACGGTCCGGTAATCCGCGGAGAACATCATGAATTCCGGATGATCGATCTGCACCTTCGCGCCGTTCGCGAGCACCATCTCCAATGGCTGAAATGGCGCTGCAGAATAAAGTTCGCGAATCCCTTTTGAGATTCATCGCTGAAAAGATACCGCCTCGATTTCGTGGCAGCAACCGCGCTACTGTTGCGTCTGCTGTGCTGGCGTTGCCTTCGGCGAAAATTTTGGAGTGTCGTGCCTGATCCCAAAAAGGTCCTGCACGTCGAAGAATGCAATGTAAACCATGAAGCCTATGATCACCACCGCGCAGGCGGTCTGCACCACTTCGAGCACGCGCATGTTCACCGGCCGGCGCCGCACCGCCTCGATGAGCGCGAGGAGAATATGGCCGCCATCAAGCACCGGAATCGGCAGCAGGTTCAGCAGCGCCAGATTCACATTGAGCACCACGCTGAACCAGAGCGCCATCCGCCAGCCTTCCTTGCTGGAGAGCATTTTGTAATAAACCTGCAGCATCATCACCGGACCGCTCATGTGCTGCAGACGCACGTCCGATTTTGGTGAAGCAATCGCGCCCACGGTGCTGAATATCGACAACATGCTCGCGCGGATTTGCTCCAGCGGTCGCGGATATTTCACCATCATGTTGCCGTACTGGTCGAGTGTGATCCCAAAGTCCTCTGCCCAAATAATCCCAATACGCGCGACCGTGTCGCCCTGCGGAATTTCAGGCGTAAGCTTCACCTCGCGTTGCGCCCCATCGCGCAGGATCGACATCGTAATTGTCTGGCCGGGATGGTGTTTGATGTAATCGGAAATCGCCAGGGTGCTCTTTGCAGTTTGCCTATCGACCGCCAGGACTACGTCGCCCGTCTGCAAACCGGAGTGGGCGGCCGGGCTGTCTTTGAAGACCGTGTCGATCTTAGGGCTTCCCGGCTCAAATGGAAGAGTGATCTCCTTTTCGGCGCGCTTGACCGTGAGCGTGACAGGCTGGTTCGGATGGTCTCGGATATAATCGGCGATGCCGAGAATTTCATAAAGCGGCTGCCCGTTAATCGCGACGATCATGTCGTTAGGCCGCAACCCGGCCTTTGCGGCGGGACTGCCCGGTTCGATTTTCGCGATCACCGGCGTCTCGGCTGGCACGATTCCGATTTCTCGAAATCCTTTGCGCATCCACGGCTTGGTCTCCGGAATAATCGGGCGCGCTTGGACGGTTTTTCTCTCGGGATGCCCGTTGACCATACGCTCAATGGTGATCGGAATCGTTTCGCCTTCGCTGCGAACAATTCGCCACTGGATGCTCTCCTCGCTCATCCCGCCAAAACGCGAAACGCGATGATGGTCGACCAAGAGAATCCTATCGCCAGCCTCCAGGTTCGCCTGTGCCGCGGGCGAATCGGGTATGACGTATCCTATCGTAGTGGTGGCCTCCGATTCGCCTACAGGCCGGCCAACCGTCCAAATGACGACAGCGAACAACACCGCCAAAAGAAAACTGAACAGTGGGCCCGCAAATGCCACGATGATCTTGTCGAGCGCGGAAATCCTCGGCAACTGCGCGCGATCAACATCCGCTTTGCCTTCGATAATATCCATCGGCGCGAGTTGCGGCAGCGCCACAAAGCCGCCGAAGGGCAGCGAGCCTAATGAATACTGCACCCCCCCGATCGTTTTCTTCCAAAGGGGTTTGCCGAACCAAATGCCGAATTTCTCGATGTAGAGTCCGCGCCAGCGGGCCGCCAGAAAATGTCCGATCTCATGCACGACGATCAGGAGATTGAAGAGCACGAGCACTTCCAGCAGGATGAAGATGACGCGCGCGACGTGGAGGAGCATGGGAAAACGTAATTCGTGAATCGAGAATCGAAAGGCATGCAGCCGATTTAACGATGTAACGATTTAACGATTCTCGTTGCTTCGGCCCGCGCCCATTGGTCGGCCCGCAATATCGCATCGAGATCGGGATGCGCAACGCTTGCGTGCCGGTCCATCACCTCCTCGACCGTCCGCCAGATTTGCGGGAAACGCACGTGTCGATCTAAAAATGCCGAGACCGCGATTTCATTCGCCGCGTTCATGACCGCGGGCAGCGTGCCGCCAGCTTCGCCGGCCCGGCGGGCAAGCTTCAACGCAGGAAAATCCTCATAACGAGGTGTGAAAAACTCCAGCTTCGACAACTTCGAAAAATCGAGTGGCGGCAAAGTGTTCGGCACGCGGTCCGGCCACGTCAGTGCGTACTGGATCGGGAAACACATATTCGAGTAACTCAGTTGCGCCAGCGTGGAGCCATCCGCGAACTCCACCATCGAATGGACAATGCTTTGTGGATGAATTACGACCTCGACGCGTTTCATCTCTACGCCGAAGAGCCAATGCGCCTCGATCATTTCCAGCCCTTTGTTGAACAGCGTGGCCGAATCGATGGTGATCTTTGGCCCCATGTTCCAGGTCGGATGCTTGAGCGCCTGTTCGACGGTGATGGCGTCGAATTTCTCCCGTGGGAGTTCACGAAATGGACCGCCGGATGCGGTGAGAATAATTCGACGCACATCGGAAACGTCCAACGTCCAACCCGCCTCCGCCCTGGACGGGCTCCGCCGTGGCGAGCGCCCAACGTCCAACTTTGAACTCTCGATATTGGGTGTTGAGTGGTGAGCGTTGAGCATTGAGCGTTTGCCTTCCAAACACTGAAAGATCGCATTGTGCTCGCTATCCACCGGCAATACTTGAACACCGTTGTCGCGGGCCTCGCGGATCACGATCTCACCCGCCATTACCAAAATTTCTTTGCTCGCTACGGCCAGATCTTTACCCGCTTCAATGGCCGCCAGCGCGGGCCGCAAACCGCCTGTGCCGACGATCGCAATCAGCACCATGTCTGCGTTCGTTAGGCACGCGATTTCGCGCAGGCCAACGTCGCCCGAAAAAATGCGCGGTTTGTACTCAAGCGCGCGCCGCAAGATGTCCATCTTGGTTTCGTCAACAAGACAAATCGACTCGGGGCGAATTTGATTTGCAGCAGCGGCGAGCTTCTCAGCGTTGCTGTTCGCGGCCAGCCCAACGATCTCCATCTGCTCCGGAATGTCGCGCGCGACTTTCAGTGCGCTTTCCCCGATCGACCCGGTAGCGCCTAACAACACGACGCGTTTACGTTTCATGGGGAGCGCGGGCATTTTGCCCGCTGTTGCCGGCATTCTGCCGGAAACTCTTGAAGTTGTCGCACATCAGCAGCTCGCCGGCTACAAGCCGGCGAGAGCGGGCAGAATGCCAGCGCTCCCCAAACCATTCGCGCCGGAATATTCATCGATCTTACGGTACCCGGATGACGAGCCGCAGATAAAAGAACAAAAGCGGCGCAGTGAAGAGCAAGCTATCGATCAAGTCGAGCGCGCCACCGATTCCCGGCAACAGGTTCCCTGAATCTTTCACGCCGGTGCTCCGCTTGACGATCGATTCGGCCAAGTCGCCAATTACCGCTGCAAACCCGAGCAGCAAACCAAGCACGCTAGCATGCGTCCAATTTAACATCGACAAGTGACCGGGCATTAATTTGAACAAGGCCAAGCTGCAAAGCAGCGCAAAACCGAGCGCCCCAAAGAATCCTTCCCAGGTTTTCTTGGCGCTGATTTGCGGACTCATCAGGTGACGCCCAATTGCGCTTCCTGTGAGATACGCGCCCATGTCGCTGAATTTCGTCACAGCGATCAAATAGAGACAATAAAACTGGCCTGTGACCGCGCCCGTGCTCGAGCGCGGCGTCAGGTAAACAATTTTGGTGGTAAAATTGAGAAGCCACAGCACATAGAGCAGGCCAAACAACGTGTAAGCCATCGTTTGCAACGGCTCGTCGTGTCGCAGGCGCGCAAACATTTGCCGCCCGAAAACGGTTAGCAGAAAAAAAAGCAGGACCGCGACTTCAAAATCGTAGGATTGCGCCGGGCCGATTTTTGAAAAGTAATAAAAACTGCCGACCAGCATGATGACGCCGCAGATCATCCCAGTGACTTTGAAGTTGGGCAGACCGTTATGATCAAGCATGCCGTAAAATTCCCAAAGCGCGATCAGGCCGAAAGCGCTGATCAGCAGCCAAAAGAGAATTTCGAATCCGGAAAACGCGATGAGGAGCGCGATCGACCAGAGAGCGACTGTGCTGAGGAACCGCAAAATGAACACGGCGCGCGTCCTGGTTGTGTCGGGCGCCGGTTGCTCAAGCGTCGCAGGCATGGACTTCCATCATCCCAACCCGAAAGGTTTTGTCTACAGATTACGCAGTTTTTCGCAGATCAATGTTCCTGACGAATGTGTGTGAATCTGCAAAATCCGTGGATAGCTTGCTCTTGTGCAAAGGACAATGAAGGCCGTCGTGAAGGCCAAATCCGAGCCGGGACTTTGGCTCGAGGACGTTCCCGTTCCCCAGGTCGCCGGCGACGATGTCCTGATCCGCGTCCTCAAAACATCGATCTGTGGAACGGACGTTCACATCTACAACTGGGACGCGTGGGCGCAGAAGACAATTCCCGTGCCGATGACCATCGGCCATGAGTTCGTTGGAATTGTCGATCTTCCAGGCGATCACGTGAAAGGTTTCGCTAAAGGGGATCTCGTCGTCGGCGAAGGTCACATCACGTGCGGGCATTGCCGCAATTGTCTCGCTGGCCGCCGTCATCTTTGCCCAAATACGCAAGGCGTGGGCGTGAATCGACCGGGCGCGTGGGCTGAATTCGTCGCCATCCCGCAAGACAACTGTTGGCACGCCGATCCATCAATTCCACTCGACGTGCTCTCCTGTTTCGATCCGTTAGGCAATGCCGTTCATACCGCGCTGTCGTTCGATCTCGTGGGCGAAGACGTACTCATCACCGGCGCCGGGCCGATTGGTTGCATGGCCATCCCGATCTGCAAGCAGGCGGGGGCGCGTCACGTCGTCATTACCGACGTGAATCCGTACCGGCTGGATCTCGCGCGGAAAATGGGAGCGACGCTCGCATTGGATGTACGCACCGAAAAACTCGCCGGCGCCATGCACAAGCTCGGCATGAAAGAAGGCTTCGACGTCGCACTCGAAATGTCGGGCAATCCCGAAGCCTTCGCCGACATTTTGCCGAACATGTTTCACGGCGGGAAAATTGCGTTGCTCGGAATCATGCCCGGCAGCGCTGCCATCGATTGGAACACCGTCGTGTTCAGCGCGCTCACCATCAAAGGAATCTACGGCCGCGAGATGTATGAAACGTGGTACAAAATGACCGCGCTCATCCAAAGCGGCCTCGACATCTCACCCGTCATCACTCACCGCTTTCCTTATACACAATTCAAAGAGGCCATCGAACTGATGAAATCCGGCAACTCCGGCAAAATCGTGCTCGATTGGAGTAATCTGTCATCCTGAGCGCAGTCGAAGGATCTCTAACTTTTTAACCGCGGATCGATCCGGCGAAGCTCGCGCACATCGTTTTGCTCCACTGGGAAGGCGATGCGAACGGCGGCATGACCGAGTTCATGACCGAAGCGCCCATCACTGGAAAAGACAGTGAAGTTCGCGTCAGCGCGACGCTGACGCCAGCACGCGAGACGCGTGCGCTACCCAAGGCGGTTTATTGCAGCGCCGCCGCCTCTTGTTCGTGACCTTCGAGTTCCAGGACCATCCGTTTGATGTGCTTGTAGTCCTGGTGCGGTTGGAGAAACTGCAGGCTCTGCTGCGAATCGCCCCATTTCAGAATTTGAATTGGCTCCTGGCGCGCGCCCCACGAATTCATGTCGCGTTGGCTGGCCATATAGAGATCGATCGTGTTTCGGCCGCTGAGCGCCCATCCATAATCCTCCACGCGATACATTTGGCCCGTTGAAAGCAGACGAAACGTCGTGCCTACCGGCCAACGAGACCAATCGGCGGCCGCGCTCCCAACCTTCGGCGGTTTGCTCACTGCGATGACGCGCTTTCCGGCGCGCGTGGTTTTCGTAAAGCGCGTAGTCACCCGCGTTGTGACCCGCGTTTCATCCATTGAAAATGGCTGAAGCGCCACGCTTGAATTCGAAACGCGCCGCAGATCAAGATCGTCACTGCTGGCAAGCGGGATGGCGCGGACAACGTTTTCAGCGCGGTGAATCGCAGGGCCGGCTGCGTGCAATTCGCCGCCAAGGGCGTTGTGGTTCGTGAACTCGCGGTGATCAGACTCCGTGTGCGTGTAGGCCGTGGTGCGAACGTTTTGAAATTCTGCCCTTGTCAGCGGTGGTTCGTAAGGCGGCAGCGCGCGGGTGCCCGTTGTCCCACAGGAGGTGAGCAGAAGGATGGCGATAAAGACCGCGAGAACGGCTAAAGCAAGGCGGCGAAGCTCGGCGTTGGTCAAGGCGAATTGGCGAAGTTATTAACACTTATTCACAAGCCTTGGCAAGGCCATTTTTTAGAAAATTCCGAATCCGAGGCCAGGAAACGGAGTACCCGTGCCAAGAAGAGCAGCACTGGTTCATCTCCGATTAGATGCCGATTGGCGGTGATCACACAAGCTACTCTTTTTGCTCGCTGCGTTTGAGATTCTCTTTTGTCTCTCGGCATTAATCCGCGTAATCTGCGGTTCACTTATGGTCCCCGAATTCGAAAAGCAGGTTTCACAAACTCTCGACGAGATAAAATCGCAAGGTCTTTTCAAAACCGAGCGAGTTATCACCAGTCCGCAAGACGCACACATCGCCGTCGCTGACGGCAAACGCGTCATTAACATGTGTGCGAACAATTATCTCGGCCTCGCTGTTCATCCCGAGCTGATCAAGGCGGCGAAGGAAGCGCTCGATACACATGGCTTCGGGATGGCCAGTGTACGGTTCATTTGCGGAACGCAGGACATTCATAAGCAACTCGAAGCCGCGCTCACAAAATTCCTCGGGACAGAAGACACGATTCTTTATCCGTCGTGCTTCGACGCGAACGGCGGCTTATTCGAAACGCTCCTCACCGAAAAAGACGCCGTGATCAGCGACGAACTAAATCACGCATCAATCATTGACGGCATCCGGCTCTGCAAAGCGCAACGATTTCGCTACAAACACAACGACATGGCCGATCTCGAAGCGAAGCTGAAGGAAGCAGGCGGCGCGCGCTTCCGACTCATCGCGACCGACGGCTGTTTTTCGATGGACGGAACGATTGCGAACCTTGAGGCGATTGTTGAGCTTGCCGAAAAATACAACGCACTAACGATGATTGATGATGCGCATGCCACCGGTTTTCTCGGCAAGACCGGGCGCGGCACTCACGAATATCGAGGCGTGATGGGGAAGCTCGATATCATCACCGGCACGCTTGGTAAAGCGCTCGGTGGCGCCAGCGGCGGATTCACCAGTGGCCGCAAAGAAATTGTCGATCTTTTGCGGCAACGCTCGCGCCCTTATTTGTTTTCGAACACCGTCGCGCCTCCGATTGTCGCAGCATGTCTAAAAGCGCTCGAAATCCTCACCGCCTCCACCGAGCTGCGCGACAAACTCGAGGAGAACACAAAATATTTTCGCGGCGCGTTGACCGAGCGCGGCCTAACGATTAAGCCAGGCGTTCACCCGATTGTGCCGATCATGATTGGCGACGCTGCTAAATCGCAAAAATTTGCCGCGCGTATGCTTGAGAAAGGCGTTTACGTAATCGGTTTTTTTTATCCGGTTGTGCCGCACGGGACCGCGCGAGTCCGCACGCAGGTCTCCGCCGCGCATTCCCAGGAAGACTTGGAGTTTGCCATTAATGCTTTCGCTGAAACGAACGAAGAACTCAGGGAAAATTAAAAAGCTTAAACTGTAACAAAGTTAAAAAGGTCCGGCCGCCATCCGTTTTGAGGTTGTAACCCCTGTAATTCTTTTAACTTGTCCCTCCCATGCTTTACATGGTCATCGAGCATTTCAAGGGAGGCGCAGCACCAGAAATTTACCGGTGCCTGCGCGAGAAAGGTCGGATGATGCCGGAGGGACTAAATTACGTCTCCAGTTGGATCGCTGACGATTTGAAAACGTGCTGGCAAGTAATGGAAACAGCTGACTTCGCGCTCTTCGATCGTTGGATGGACAACTGGCGCGACTTGATGGAGTTCGAAATCGTTCCGGTGCACACATCGGCCGAAGTTAGGGAGTTGATTGGGAGCGCGGGCATTATGCCCGCTCCCTCCGGCATGTTGCCGGAGGGGCTGTAGCAACATGCAACGTCAGGATTTCGCAGTTTGTTAGCCGCGCGTTGAGCGGTTCGCGGCAAGATGCCGCGAAGAGCAAGCAGAATGCTCGCGCTTCCCGTTCCAATCGCTGCGTTCAGGTGTCGTGAAGCGCGATGCTGGAGCCAACCCAGGTTTTGTCCTTATTGAAATCGACGCCCATCATTTTGCCCTGACTCATTCGGACAAGATTGTTCACGAGGATCGGACTAGGATCTGCTTCCGGCCAGACGAACATCATCCGAATCTCAGCTTTTGATTTCGGCCCATCGACCGTCGGCACAAAAGCGGCATAATCAACTTTCTTCTGCAAAATCCATTCATGCGGACTCGTTAGGCAGGCCAGTTTGTCGCGCGTTGGGTCTATTTCGACTCCGACGCCCGCGAAGGAGTAAAGCGGCTTCAATACGTAATTGCTGATCTCTTCCTCCGCGGGAAATTGATCCGCGAAAAAGGCGGGCGTCGTGTGCTTGGTCTTCAAAAATGGCAGCGAATGTTTGCTGATCCGGAAATACCAGTTTGGATGGCCGACCCAAGTGACATCCAGTCCGTCCTGAAACCGAAAACTGAGATCGATGTCTTTTCTTCGCAGCAGCTCATCGAAGATGACGCGATTGTAGATACGCTCGATGCGTGTTGTCGTTCCGTTGCGAGCGTAAAATAATTCGCGGCCACGTTTCCTGATTTTCGTCACGCAAACCGGGCGAATGCCTAGCAACATCTGGGTCGCGGCGAAATCAATCCGCGTTTTTTGTTTTTCCGGTTCGATCTCCAGCAGGATTACATTTTCCGGATTGGAATCGGCGATGATGGTCCGTTGCAAGAGGGCGATGTACTGCTCGTCTTTGATTCCGCCGAACGATGAGGTCCAGTTCCGCGGAATTGCCGGAAAAGCTTTACGCATGCAACCGAGTAGGACCAATTGAAACCCAAACAAACTCGGGAACGCTTGTAGCTCGATCAAACGCGGCACGAATTGTTCGTTTTCACGGCAAATTGCAAAATCGATCACGAAAAAATTCGGATGCGCCGATTCGTTAGGCATCTCCAGGCCTTTCGGGATCGCGCTGCGCGCGTGCCGCGCGAACTCCGGCGTGCGTGTAAGTTCGACAATCGCATTCGCGGCGCGCACTACTTCGTCCGTAAATTCGTTGGTCAAAAAGATCGGCGTTTCCGAGACACGAAAATCCGCCGGCCACTTTTCGGTTTCATTCACGCAACGAAGCAGGGCCGCGTACTTATCCGGCGTAAAATCGGCGTTGAATTTGGCGCGGAGTTGCGGATCCACGTTGGCCATCCGCCCCGATTAACCGCCGTTCGGCTGCTGGATCACGCCGTTGATGTGAAGCGGCCCGAGAATGGCCACAGTGCCTTTCTCGTCAGTAACGATGACGCGGTTGCCACGCGGCGTGATATAGGCGTGGTCTACTGTTGGGACTGAATACTCGTGTCCATCTGATGTCCGAACCGAGAACGGGACAAACGGTACGCGCTCCAGTTGTTTTCGAATCTCATCGATCATACGCGAATACTACACCAGAAACTTCCCCCGCTTCATCACCTGTTCGCTGTCAAACCAGATGTCGAAATCGCGGCCGACGCAGTCGATGTGCGTTTTGGAAATCCAGTTTGCCCCGGTGTGTTCTGCGTAGGGATGACCAAAAGCGATATGGGCTCCGGGAATCTTTTCATCCTGCAAAATGTGGCCGATGACGTGGGTGCAGGCGGTGTTGGTGCCAATGGCAAATTCGCCAACGCGATTACTGTTTTCGTCCGTGGTGGTATAAAGCCGGAAGTCGTCGCGCAAATCTTTGTTCTCGGAGCGAAGATCGACAATGCGATTGTTCTCGACTTCAATGGTAAGCGGATTGGACTCAAGATCGCCGTAGCGCTCACACAGATAATCGCCGACCACGCCATCGACGATGAACGTGCCGTTGGTGTTCATTGGCGCGGTGAAAATTTCGCCGCCGGGTAGATTTCCCCATTTGTCCCTGCTAATGATGCCACTGGTCTTGAGCCATTTGAGTTTCGGCGAGAGTTCGGCTTCGAACTCGGTGCCGTGTGGCGTCTTGCAGGTAATTCGTTCGGCTTGCCGGGCACGGTCGACGAGACGCTGGCTTAATTGATCCACTTGCGCAAAATCGGCGCGCATCCCTTCGATCATAATTTGGCGATTGATGTTTACCATGTGTCCATGCCGGATCCGGTGATGGTTCACCACCGCAGTCATTTCCGTGCGCGCACCGAGTTCGCCAGGCTCGCCTTGCGCGGCAAAGATCGAGACTTGGGAACAGGCCACATCCTCCAGGATTGTTTCGGGCATGAACTTAAGCGGCCGTCGCGCGTGATGTTCGAGGACGAACAAGCTGTACTCCGAGCCGACCTTTTCGACTTCTTGCTGGAGCGCGGCCGCGATCTCACGAGTCGCGCTGTCGGTGAGGATCGTGATCCGTTCATCCGGTTTCAACTGCAGGCAAACATTGATCGCGTTGCGCGCGCCGGGAATCAATTCCGGATCAATCGGCTGGAGGTAGGCGCGGTCTGGCATTTTCGAAAGTGCACAGTTTTGCGCGGAAACTTCCGTTTGTCATGTCTTGGAGGGCGAAGAATTAATGCAGCTTCACGCAGCAGCGAATCATCGCGGGCGAATGACGTGACAAGGATTGCCCCCGGCGACAACATTTTCCGGCACATCCCGGGTCACTATCGAGCAGGCTCCAACGATCGCGCGTGCGCCAACCGTTACACCGGGAAGGACAAATGCGCGCGCGCCGATAAACGCATCTTCGCCGATCGTGATCTTTGCTGCGACAAGTGACATGTTCGGGTCATCGAAATCGTGGCTAGCCGTGCTCAGGTAGGCTTCCTGCGCGACTGTCGCACGCGCGCCAATCTCGATCTCGCCTAACGAATAGGCATTGGCGCGGTCGCCGAGACAGGCCCGATCGTGTAGCGTCAGGTTCCAGGGAATGGCGATGCGCGCGCGCTGATGCACAAACGGCGTGCCGTGGATCTTTGCGTCGAAAACGCGCAGCCAAAACAGGCGCCACGGGTTGAGTGGTTTCGGCGTCCACATGCAAAATAGAAACCAGCAAAATTCCCAGAGCGCGCGCATTACCCGCTGACTATCGGACCACGGTGATTCGTAGGCGGATTTCTGGTCGGGATTAACGATTTGTTCCTGTGGCATCGGTTTCGGCAACGAGGGAGCTAAAATCGTGCAAGAACTGGTCGGCCACGCGATCCAGCGAATAATCAGCCGACTTTCGGTAACCTGCATCGGAGACCCGCGCCAGCAACGTTGGATCGACAATTACCTTCTCGATTTTATCCCGCAGCGCTTGAGCTGGATTGTTTGAGCGATGATCGAACACAAATCCGGTTTCGCCTTCGCGAATGAAATCATTAAAACAGTTCAGGTTTGACACTATCACGGCACAAGCGTGCGTCATGGCTTCGAGCGGCGCGAGTCCAAAGGATTCCCCGCGCTCCGCCAACGACGGATAAGCGAAAAGTCTGGCTGCGCGAAAATTCTGCTCCAACATTGCCGAATCAAAAATGGCGCCGCGAAAAAAAACTTGGCCGCCTGCTTTTGCGGCGACACGTTTGAGCTCCGTCAGATAGCGTTCGCCGCCGCCGCCAAGTTCTTCCTCGGCTGGACCCAAGATCGACAATTTCCATTCCGAGCAAAGGTCGCGCGGCATGTTTGCAAATGCATCAACCAACAAATGAACACCTTTCTCAGGATGAACTCGTCCAACGAACAGGATAATTTTCTCGCGCTTGCCGGTCGGAAGCGGCGCATGGTCCATTTTTGCTTGAGGTGCGGGGTATGGAACGACCGCGATTTTATCTTGTAGCTGCGGCGCTTGCTCAGCGATCGCCCGGGCGACGGCGTGCGACGGCGCCTGCAATCGCGCTGCTCGTCCGTAAAATCGCATCTGACCCTTCGGATATCTGGCCACGTGCACGTACACTTTTCCGTGTTTCGAATTGCGCAACAATATCGGCAGCCAAAACGTGTTTGTGACGACAATGTCCGCTTCGGGCAGGATCGACATCGTCCTGAGCGAATAAATCAGATCCAGAATTTTCAGCCGAAAGAGCGAACGCGGCGCGTTGAAGCCACGCACGCGGACATGTTTCACGCCGCTTAAAATTTCCTGGCGATGAAATTCCGGGGCGGCTCGCGAAATCTGCACTACTCCGTGGCCGCGCCGCACAAATTCCTGGCCCAAGGCGAACCAAATCTTTTCCACCGCACCACCTCTGATCGGCGGTACTGGAAAAAACGCGCCGAGCACGATTGTAATTTTCATTCTTTAAGCGGCGTTTCCTGCTCGCCACCGGACAAGATCGACAAGAGTGAATCGACGGCGCGATCAATCTGGTAGCGCCGCGCGAAGCAATTGTGTGCGTTGCTCCGCATCAGATGTCGATCTTGTTCTGGAGTGTTCAACCAGCGCTCCATCAATCGCGCTGTGCCTCCGAGGTCGTCGGTATCGATGTAACCGGCGCGGTCGATCTCGATTTCACGCCAGATATTGACACGATTGGAAATGAGCACGGGCAAACCGACCGCGAGAGCTTCGACCACGGACATACCAAAGTTTTCCTGGTGGGATGGGAGAATAAACACGTCGGCGCAGGCCAACGCCGCGTGTTTCATTTCACCTTGCAACAGCCCGGTGAAAACAACCGGAAGATCCGCGGCTCGATCGCGCAATTCTTTTTCCCATCCAATTTGGTCTGGGCCAGCCAGAACGAGTGCAACGTCCGCCGGTTTCAATTTACGAAACGCATCGATAATCAGGTTGCAGCCTTTTTTCGGATGCAGCCGGCCAAGAAAAAGAAGAATGCGTTTATTCCGCAACGATGGAAACCGCTTGAGAAACTTCTCTGGCGCTTGGAGCGCGAGCGGCGCAGGAGCTTCGAGGCCTAACGCTGAAACTTTTTCGCGGCAGCGATAAAGCCAGAAAGATTTTCGAGCCTGCAATCGTTCCTCTTCGGAAGTGAAGATCACCGCCGTCGCATCGCGCAGGACTCGGTAATCCGCCCACGGCCAGTAGAGCCATTTTTTTAAATGCTTCAGCGGAAAGGTTCGCTTGAACCACGGATCGAGCATCCCGTGTGGAAAAACAAAATACGGTGTCGATGTGCGGGCGTGGCGCCGCCACGCGGCAAAGCTGATGTATTGCCAGAGGCCGTTCACGATGACACAGTCGTAATTTCCGCCGTATTCTCGCAACCAGGGCATTAACTTTTTTGAATATCGGTAACTCGTTAGGCCAGTGCCGAGTGCATGCACGGTGAGATCGACGTCGGCAAGCCACGGCGACGCCGGATCGTCGAGAACGACGATCTCGATCTTGTGACCGCGCCGCGCGAGTCCGCGGCAAAGCGCCTGCACAGCGGGTGAAACGCCGCCGATGCTCGGGTCGAGCGTCTGCACCATTTGCAAAACTTTCAGCGCACTAGACAACGAAACCTTCCGTTCGCTGAAAATATCTGCACTCGGGAGAAAGTTTCTGGAGCGGGTGCGCCGGCACGCCGCCGTAGAGCTGATGCGTTTCGGTAAAATGTTTGTTCAGCAACGATTTCGCTCCGAGCACGCAGAAATCGGGAAGCGCGCTGCCAGCGAGCAACACGGAATTTGTTCCAACGAAGCAATAATCGCCGATGCGCACGGGTGCCGACCTTTGCCGGCTTTGCTCGATGTCGATCGTGTGCGTGATGATCTGCGATTGAAATCCTGCCACTGTTGTAAACTTACCGATTGTCACCAAATTCGTGCAGTCGATGAGATGCCGATGTGTAATGGCGGAGTGTTCCCCGAGGACTAACTGCGGTTGTCGATCTTTCTCCTGAGCGAAGTGACGTGAGGGTCCCAATGGAAAACCGGTGATCCAGTTGCCACGGCCGATCGAAGCGCGCGCCTGCAAATGAAGCAGATCGATGTTCTTACACAGCGTGAGGCGATCGATGCGGCTCCCTTCTTCCATGATCAAACGCGACGGAAAAATCCAGGAGAAGCCAATTCGGCAGCTCGGATGAATCTGATAGCCGAATTGCTTTTGCAACAACGAGCGGCGCATCTCCCACGGCAGAAATAGGCTCAGGAGCATCAGGATTCGTTTCACAATTTCGCTCCCAAACTGCGGTAGATGTCGATGTACCGCGCGATCATCTTTTCGGGTGAGAATCTTTCCGCGTTACGCAAACTTTTTTCGCTCCACCTCGCCCGCTGCGCCGGATCAGTCAGGCGCACCAAGTCGGACGCGAAGCCCTCTTCATCATCGACATCGTGAAAAAGTCCGGCGTCACCAGCCGTTTCGGGCAGCGGCCCAGTGTTTGCGCAGATGACCGGACAACCGCAGGCCTGCGCTTCGGTGATCGGCCAGCCGAAACCTTCGAAGCGAGAGGGATACATGAGCGCCGTCGCGCAGTTATAGAGCGCCTCGAGCGTTTCGCTTTCCGGATTTTCCAATTGCGTAATGCGCTCCGTGACTTCGAGCTCCCGCGCAAGCGACATCAGTTGCGCCTCTAACAGGTCGCCCGCGAAAACGAGTCGGCCATTCCATTTGTCTTTGCAACGTGCGAAGATTCGGAGAACGCCATCGCGGTTTTTCCGACGAAGATTCGAACCGACGTGGAGAGCAAATGGAAGATCGGCATTGAATTTGTCGATCTTGGCCAGGCGTGCGCGAGAGATTTCCGGCGAGAGTCTACGATACCTGTAGTTTAGGCCCATCGGCACGACGCTGATGCGCGGGCGATTGTTACCGCGGGCGACCAAGCGCTCGGCGTCATCGGCAGTTGCACGGGAGACGCAGGCAATGGCGTCTGCGTTTCGAAGACTATTCAGAATCCAGCGCTGCAAAATGCGCCCAGTAAAAGACGCGGGGCAATCGGTTTGCTCTCCCAGAGCGCCGCGCACAGCGAGCAAATCATGACATGTGACCAAAATCTTATGCGGTTCACATATTCTGGCGTAAACAGCATTGGAGTGGTCGCAAATGTGGACGAGCGCCGGTTGCATCGAGAGGTTCCTTCTTAATTTTCCGGGAAAAAAAATGTATTTGTCGATGTAAGCGAGCCATTTGGCGGCGAATGCGCCTAACGACTTTATTTTGCCGAAAACCGGTTCTGGCCTGATCAGTTCCGCGGGGATACCGGCGGCGGTTAAGCCGCGCAGCATCATGGCATTGAATCGCTGCATGCTTTGCTGCTGATCGGATGTGTAGTTACCGATCAACAGCACCATTGCCTTGAATAGGTCCGGCGTCCGAGCCATGCAATCGCTCTGCATAGGCGGAGCGGCGGCGCACTGGGGTCGGGGTCCTTTGGCGCGACGCAGGAATCGCGCGCGGTGTGAACTGGCCTTCTTTGAGGTTGAGCGCAGCCAGGGCAAGACCGGTCCCGAAGACAACAAATCCGAGAATGGTCGGCTGACCAAATTGGCCGCTGATCATGGGAAGAAACGCGGAGCTGAAAAGCAATATTGGGAGCAGATTGCCTAACAACACTGATCTCAAACAGAGCCAACCGATGCGCAGGGCGAGAATGCAGCGCCAAAGAATGTAAGCGACACCGAGGACCGGTCCGCTTTCCAGAAATACGCGCGACCATTCGTCTTCGGTGAGCAAAAACAAGGCGTGCCCAGTAAGAAGCTTGGCGCCGGCGTTAGTGCCAATGCCGAGGCCATAGCCGAGCAGCGGCGCCTTGGTCAAAACATAAAAGCCTTCCGAGAAACTGGACCAAAGACGCGACACGACATTACCGGCAACAGTTTGTTCGGATGCTTCCGCCACTTCGGTGAAGCGCGTGGTGATCACGCGCATTCCCTCTTTGAAAATGGGCGTCCGGCTGACGACAAACGCCAAGACCAGCACAACGATGAGTACCTGAACAAACCGGTTGATCATCTTTGGCCGCAGGACGATTACCACCAACAAAGAAGCTACCACGACTGCGCACGCGGCCACGACCGAGCGGCTTCCGGAAACGGCGATCCCGATGATCAGGGCAATGCCAGCTGCCATGAGCAGCCAGTTTTTGTAGGTTCCTTTCGTTAGCACGCCCCAAATTAAATATCCCGTGGCGAGGGAATAATAAGCGACCACACCGATGACAAACGAAAATGGGCCGGCCGTACGCACTTTACCCATCGCGGCCGTCATCATCTCTCCTTCACCGCCGGCCGTACGATTGACGAACGCGTCGGGCGCTGCCCGAAATTGCGCGACCAGCAAGATCGACATCGGAATGAGAAGCAGTAAAATCCACCAACCGAATTTCCTCAGGTCTTGTGGACGCAAGACGCGCGCCATCACAAAAATCAAAGGGAGATGAAAATAATTGGCGTGCACCCCGTAACCCGCAACCAGGGCAATCATCTTCGGCGGGATATACGGCAGGAGCTGCGCGAAAGTCGCGAGAAGGGTAAGGGTGGCAATTACGGCGAGCGCGACTGTCCAGCTGTTGCGCGGAAAAACCCGCCCCCGCATAGCGAAGAAATAGATGCCGAGCGCCACCGGATCGCGCACGATGAGCAGCGGGTTGGAAAGCTCCGGCACGACCCATTTGCGCAGTGCCCCCTCGACCAAGAGCAGCCAGAAATAGAGCCAGATGAGTCGGCGAATATAGCCCTTCGCTTTCTCTTCGGAATCGTCGGTGTTCATTCGTTGATCAACGCGCGGATCACAGCCACGACCGTGTCGCCATAGGTAGGCCAGGTACGTTCACTCGCGCGTCTCCTCGCCGCAATCCCCATGCCAGAGAGCTGCGACCGATTCTGCGCGCACCAGCGAATTTTTTCGGCGATTGATTCGGGCGAGCGGATCGGGATAAGGAAACCAGTTTCCCCATCGACAATCAAATCATCTGCGCCAGCATTCTTCGTTGCGATCACCGGAAGGCCGCACGCCATCGCTTCCTGTTGAACAAGCGCGCGGCCTTCAACGATGGAAGGCAAAACGAAAACGTCGCAGCTCTGCATGAACCGCAGAATATCGGCATGCGGCCGCGGCGGTTCGTAGACAAAATTCGAAAGTCGCTGGCGATACCAATTGAGCGGACGAATGAGCGAGCCCATTACGATAAGTTCGGCTTGCTTCGAATCGATGGTCTTCATCGCCGCGAAGAGATCAGCCAGGCCTTTACGCTGCGTCATTGCGCCGGCGAAAAGAACGCGAAGAGGTCTCTCGCCGCTGCCGCTTGTCGATCTTTGCTCGGCCGGCTCCGGAGTTGGCGAACCGAATGGCGCAACCAGACATTTTTTTGTCGCGCGAGCGTGCGCGGGGAGCGAATCCAAAACAAATGCACTCGGGCAGATGACCAGTTCAGCCAGCTCCAATTCTCTCGTTTTGCGCGCAAGTTTTTCCTGTGAATCGCGCGTTGCGCCTAACGTCGGCTCCCAATCGGGATAACGCTCTGCTTCTTCGCGCAGCAATCGCTGGGCGCTTTCCCAGTAGGCGATCGGAAGATCGTAAATACATCTTAAACCGAGATCGCGCGCGGCGAAAAAGGTATCCTCAGCGCAATCTTCATACGTGTAAACGGCCCGTAAATTCGGGAACTTCCTGTGACGCAGCCGGCGCGCTGCTTCGCGGTCGAGGCTTTGCCAAACTTGATCGATACTGGCCCAGCCGGTTTCGTGTTCGATCAATTTCGTTAGTCCAAATCTTCCAGCCAGCAAGCGTACCGACTCGCGAAGCGGGTGGATGTCGATTCTTTCTGCAGGCAAGGCGTAATTCCGGCGCAACGTCCCCCGAATTTTCGGCGCTAAGTCCGGATAAGATTTTTTCGACCAGCCAATCGTCGTAACAAAGCGGGTGAGCAGACCGTCGCGATAGAGTGCGTCGAGCAACGCGCGTACATTTGCGTTGCCGAAAGGATGTGTGAGCAGGACCATTTACTCTATCGGTTCGCCGCACAAAATGCGGCGATATGATCGCGCGTAAAAATCGATCGGCACGAGCTCATGCCGCAATTCCTCGCGGGTGCGGTCCGATCGGTCGACATATTCGGCGTCGCTCATGTGCGCGGCGCGTTCGAGCAGATGGGCCAGCGCGCGAGAATCGCCAGGTTCACAAACCAGCGCCTGGCGACCGCCGGCTTCGGGCAAACCGCCATCGCGCGTGATGATGCAAGGGACGCCAAGATTTCGGGCCTCGATCGCGGCCAGGCCGAAATCTTCATTCGTCCGAGGCGGCACCACAACCCAGCGCGCGTTCCTCATGCGATCCGCTTTGGTCGCTTCATCGACAAACCCAGTAATCCGAACGTCGCGCAAGCCGTACTTGTCGATCTGATGTTCAATTGCCGGGCGCAACGGACCGTCCCCGATCAAAACCAGCGGCCATGCTGCGCGATCGATCTCGGCTTTGGCATATGCATCCACCAGACTCTCGATGCCTTTGTTCGCGATCCAGCGACCGACGAAAACGAAGCCCCGCCGTTGGTCAGGCGATGTCCAACCCTGCGGCAGCTTCGACACTGTCGGGACTTTGCGGCTGCCGCGGCGTTTGCGATTTCCTTCCCAGGTTTGCCAGACAAAATCGGAACTGTACCAGCGTTCGTCCGCCAACCGGGCGCTAATTCGCCAGAGCAAACGATGCAAACTCGGCTCACGCCGCATGTAATTGTGAATCGTCAACACGACCGGTTTGCCGAACAATTTCGCGAGCGCGACCACGTCTGGAGATGCATTCTGCAAATGCACGATGTGCGACCATTTGATCGCGTCCGCCAGATCTCGTCCGGCGCGATGGACGAACAGGACCGCTTCGTGCCGCAGCATTGCGGCCAGTCCCGGATGCAAGGCGAATCCCTTTACTTTCTTTAAGCAAATCCGGACCGTAAAATCGGATTCGCGGCGAACCGCTTCGGCTACTGCCAGAACAAACGCTTCAATCCCCCCGTAGCTGCCCAGGCATGGGCTGACCAATAACAATTTGGTTTGTTTCACCGGCTGGCAATTTGCGCGCGCTCGTTTGCATTTAACTCGAGCGCCTCGGAAAACTTCGTGCCGATTAGTTTCCAAGACGAAGTTTTCTCCTGCCAATCACGCAAACCTCGGGCGCGCGTTTTCAATTCGACTGGTGAAATTCCTTCGAGCAATTCGCGCGGCGCTACTAACCAGCAAATCGGCGCTGGCTTCGATGGCTCCGCGAAATCGGCCAGAATGTTCAGCGCATGCGCTGCGTAGGCCATGAACGTGCCTGACTTGGCGTAGCTCAATTCGTCCTGGCCGAAAACGCCTAACGAGACCTTCGCGAGTATTTTTGAAATCGCCGATTCGGATTGCGCACCGAGTTGCTGGAACCCGTCTGCCAGTTGCAGGCTCGTCAACAAGCGCCGTTCTTCCTCCTTTGATTCGAAATCAAAACCCGCTCCCACGGAAATCATCTTCGTGATGACTTTGGCAGCGGCAAGCGAACTCAGACTGTTCTGCATTTTCCTCAGCGCACGCAGGCGTGAACCGGGCAGCCCAAAAATAACCGCCCAGCCTGACTTACGCGGAAGATCGACATCTACGCTCCGCCGGATGTTCGACCCGACAGGAAGAACGTGGATCGGTGTGTTGGCACAAAGGGCGTGAAGATGTTCGGCCTGACTCGAGGTGCTCGTGAAGGCAAAATCGATGTGCCGCAACAGGCGCTTGATCGCGCGCCGATGAAACAACTGCACGAAGAAATTCTTGTTTGTCACGGGCCAAAACGTCCAGATCTCGTGAAACATCACCACCAGGCGGCCGGGCGTTTTGTTTTTCCAGTCAATCAGCGCCTGAATCAAATCGCGCGGATACCCGAGGGCGTCAAAACCATAAGCGCTGTACTGCACTAGTATTTTGCCGGCACTCTGCGGCACCTGTGGCGCATGTTCGGATGGAACAAGGACGCGAAGATTTTCTCCGCCAGGTAAATTTTCCAGAAGCCGCAATGTGTAATCGGCAAGGCCACCGCTTCCCCGCACTGCTTCCGGAGCGATGATCACGAGATCGTCGCCGGTCATGGCAACGCCTCCTGCTCAACGTGAAGCCTTAGGAGCGCCCCGACTTTGGTGGCAATGGCGTTCCAGTCCGCGTTTTCATCATACCATTTCTGAAACGCTCTCGTTCGCCCGATTAGATCGCCGCCGGAAATCGTCGCCAATTCCTTAGGCGCAATGGCGAAGCACAGCGGGGGAGACTCCAATTTTGCTTTGCTGATGATCGCACAGCCGTGCGCCGCATAGGCGATGAACGCGGTCGATTTGCTCCAATTCCCAGTTGTGGCGTTCGTTAGGCCAAACTGCACTTGACAGAGCAATTGGGAAACCTCAGCAGAAGAGAGTAATCCATGGCGCACAACGACTCCGGGTTTCGGCCAAGTGGCGATCAACTGCTCGGAACGTGGATCGAATTTTTCATCGCGCGGCCCGATGAGATGGAGTTTTGTCAGTTGCCCGTTCTCCTGCCACGAGCGGATGTCGTGATCGAACATTTGCAATGTTTGCAGACGGCCGAAAGGCAATCCGAAAACAGCAAACTCGGTAAGCACGCGTTGCTCCGAGGAATCGCCAACCGGCTCGATGTTTGATCCGACTGGAATCAAGTGAACGTCTTGGCGGCCAGAGATCTTCTGAAGTTTCGTGGCGTGTTCAGATGTATTCGTGACAACCACATCCGCGAGGTCCGCGAGTTTTCGAATGACGCGCCGGTTGCACAGGTCGATCCAAAAATATCGAGAAGTGATCGCGAAGTTGTCGCTGGGCAGCTCATGAAAGAATATCAACAAGCGGCCAGCCGGAGACTTTGCCTTCCACGCTCGCAGGACGGTCGGCAACCAGGCGGGGCAGCCGTAGCGGTGATATGCTCGGCCGGCGTAATGCAAAAGAACATCCGCGTCCCCGGAATGTGTGATGGCCTGCGCGAGCTTTTCCGGGTCTCGATCGAATTCTGTGATCGCGGAATGGCCGAGCTCGGCGGTTGATTGCGCCGCTCCGTCGATCACCAAGAACTGGGCTCGCGAACCGCTCATCGGCCAATGTCGCTGTAACAGCCAACTGTATGTGCCGATGCCGCAAACTTCCGGCGGCAGGCGGGTAGTGATAATGACGAGCGGTCGCGGGTTCATCGCGCCTCGATAAATTGCGAGATCGTGTCCCAAAACTTGTGCGTCTGATCGGCCAGCATGAATTCCCGACGCGCAAGCTCGCCCGCATTCATCGCCACTTCGGCGCAGCGCCCATCGGTCAGTTGAGCGAGCGATTCTGCAATTTCAGCAGGATCGAGCGTCGGAAGAAAAATTGCGGCGGCGTTTCGGTGTAAAAGATCGAAGGCAGCGGAATCTGTCGGACCATGGTAAACAATTGGAATGCCGCTGCCGACGTAGGTCACCATTTTGGTGGAGACGCTGAAACGCGCGAAGTTTTCGTGCTCCGGTCCGAAGGGCATCGGCATATAAAGCAGGTCTGCCTTTTCCATGTCGCACTGGATCTGCCCTTCGCCAGCGAACGGCAACACGTTCACCGGTTTGATGTCTTTCCAAACATGTGGGCGAACATACTCGCATCGACAGGTCACGCTGGTGGTGATCGAGGTTTGGCGCTCCAGAATCCTTAGCCCTTCGAGAAACGCGCGAAAGTTGCGCTCGTAAGCCAGGTGAAAAAGTCCCATGAAATAAATCCGCCGAATGTGCAGCCCAGGTTTTGTGCAATACGGATGGACTTCGGCCACTCCGTCGGTGACTACACAATAGTCGCGAGAGCCGTACCGGCGCGAATATTCGCGGCCCAGCGCATCGGAGATGACAAATCTGGCATCGGCGTTCAACCATGCCTCGCGGATTGCGCGTTCGCGTGAGGCGGGCCTCATTTCAGCCGCCGCGGTGTAAGCAAGGTCGTCGTGCACGCTGATAAAGAACGGAAGCCCAAGCTCACGCGCCACGGCTTGAGCTTGGGCGAAATCGATTCCCGAATGCGGGACGGTGTGAATGGCGCGCACATTCATCCCACCACAAAGGTCTTTCAAGCGACGCCGGAACCGCGGCGCAAAGGTCGACATGGTTTTCTTGGGAAGCATGGAGAGACGGCTGGTTTCAATTTTTCCCCATGACGGACGGCTGGGAAGATGAGTTTCGTTAGGCCAGGGTTTCGGCCGGCGGGGGGAACAACACACGCTATGCCAGTTCACCGGCGCTGCTTTGAGCAGCGCCCGCAGAATTCGTGCGCCGCCACCGCCGGCCGAGCCGAGGCTGAATGGCTGCACGAAAAGGATTTTTTGTTGCTCGCGCAGCCGCTCTCGATATTCAGCGAGCGCGTTCCCAGCGATGGTGCGCCAGTTGAAAGCCGGTGAGATTTCCGCGCAACGTTTCGACAAGCTATCGTACGCGGCAAGATCGGATTTGAGAAGTTTGCAAATCGCCGCTGCGAACCCGTCGATTTCTCCGGGCGCAACCAACAGTTCGGGCAACTGCTCCCGGAGAATATCTCGCGGGCCAGGAACATCAAATGCGATGGTTGGAATGCCGGCGGCAAGTTGCTCCAGAACCGCCAACCCAAATCCTTCCACGTAACTCGGGAACGCGCCGGCCGCGCAATCGGCGAGCAGCTTCGGCAGATCGTCTGGAGAATATTCGGAAATGAATTCAACGCCGCAGCGTGAACTGTCGCCCAAATCGGACGAGATGGTGTCCGCCTCCACCATCGTTCCCAAGAAACAAAATCTGGCGTCGGGAATATTCTCACGGACGCGGCGAATGATTTGCGCCCAATCGTGCGATCCCTTCCGCGCCGCCCACATGCCGATGAAGCTGACTTTTTTTCCCGCCAATCGAACTGTCGCCGGGGCGGCGGCTTCCAGGAGAGCGCGACGGCGATCGTTCGTGAGGCCATAAGGCTGCACAATGATTCGATCGGCTGAACCAAGTTCTCGCCGAAGACAAACGGCTTCGTCCTCGTTAGGAACATTGATCAGGTCGGCGTGTCTGACGGCTTGATCGGAGGCTCGCGTCAACCAGCAACGGATCAGGCTGTAAAAGATTCTTCCCAAAAATTTCCCGCGCGCGCGATGCGGCCAGCGTTGGCGCGCACTCATTTCGAAACGGTCGTACAGCCGGTAGAGCCCGACCGATCGGGCGACGAGCAAGCCGACAAAGCCAAGCTTTTCCTTCGACATCGGCAGTGAACCAATGAGCGCATCGATGACATCAAAACGTCCGGCGTTCTCTTTAACGAAGGCCGCCGCTTTGTAGGCAAAGGTAATCTGCCGAATGGCGAATCCAGCGCGCGAACTGGGGGTGCGCGGAAAAGCATCAGACAAACTGAAGTGTTCAACCACGTTTCCGGCGGCGCGCCACTGTTTTGCCAGCCCCATATAAACGCGCACCGCGCCGAGGCGCGGATTCCACTCAAGATTGAGCACGATAAGAATGCGCAGCGGCTTCGGCGCGGGCGCTGGGGTGGTCACGTTCAAAATCTGAGGCTGGTCCAAAATTTGTGCCGCACTGGATTAACGTAATGACGCAGAGCCAAACCCGCGTCTGCATATCGATCCACGTAAACAAATTGATCGTCCAATCGAAGAACGTATTTGGCGGGATCGAAAGCGCGCGCTCCATTTGCGTGCATGACGAGATGAATCAGCGTTTGGTTCGTGAAAAAATTCGGTTCTCCGTCAAGCTCGAGGAACCGGTTCATGCCTAACGACCAGTCGAGTTTTCGGAACAAGAGCAAGGCGCCGGTATTCACCGGCTCTCGTTCTTCGGCCGGGTCGCGCAACAGCCGGCTATCACCGGAAAATTGGCAGTCCGCCAAATAATATGCCGGAAGATTCTTCTCTGTGGCGCGCAGGACCAGATCGACAGCGCTGTCAAAGAAAAGAACATCGGAGTCAACATATAAGACAGGACCATTCGGCGGCAGCGACATCATGAGCGCAAGTTGTTTCCCGGTTGAATGCGTCGTGAGATAACGACGAAATCTTCCCGGCAATTGGCCGGCTGGCGGTTGGATCGATAATCGGACCGCGACCCTTGGATCGATGTCTTGAAGCAACTGAATGCTGTCCTTTGCGTGCGAACCGTCTGAAACGACGGTGAAACTCTTCGGCCGCCCGACACATCGAAAGAACGAGCGAATGGAAGCGATTTGCTCCGCCAGCATGGCTTCATTGGAGTAGGAAAACACATCGAGCGCGATCGAGCGCGGCGGATTCAAGCGGCGGCGCGCCATCAAAGGCAACAAGGCGCGGTAAAGCCGCCGCCGGGCATTTCCCTTGAGGCGGGCCAGATGGTAACCGAAGTTTGGCATTCGTTAGGCGAAGGCAGGCTGCAAGGAACGAAAGCCGCGGTAGCTCATCACGATGTTGAGCAGGAGATTCGGAATAGCTGAGAACAAATTAAAAATCAGAACGCCGGTTACGCTGGAAAAGTCGGTATACGGGATGAGGGCGGTTTGCGTGGCGAGCGTGAGCGGAATGTACAGCCATGCGCCGCTCACCCATGCTTTCGAAGCGTTGAGCGCCCAAAACGTCCCGGTAAGCGCAGACAGGACCGCGCCCGCCACCATCAGAAGCAGCTCGCGATGCAGGTGGGCGTATTTACTGCCCAGCACGAACAGAAATTCGTTCGGGAAAATCGATGCGCCGAAGATGATCGACAAGCTAAAGACTGCGACACCGCCGAGGATCGCGGCGTAAAGCAAGTACAATTTGCGTTTGTTCTGGCAACGAGCGAACGCGGGAACAAAAACATTTGTGAGCAAATTAGTGAGTACGGAGAAAATCATGGCGAGGCGACCAAGCGCGCCGACCTCCGCGATGGAAGTCACACGGCGAGCAAAAAAACTGATGAGAAAGATTGTGATCTGCCCCTGGAAACAATAAAAGACGGAGTTGGCCGCGAGATGCTTGATTAAGCGGACCATTGAATGTCGATCCTCGGGATTTTCAGGCGCGTCGAGATCGATGACTCCGGCTGCATAGTTTCGCAACATGGCGTACTGGAGAAGCGACACCGCCGAGGCGACCGCGACCGCGATCCCTGCGTTAAAAAAAACAAACAAAAGTCCGGCCAACGCGAGCAGTCGTCCGACAGCACCGGTAATGTCAATTATCTGGATTCGACCAATGTCAGCGCGCAGCCTTGGAACGACGCCGAGCACACCGATCGAAAGTTGAAAAGCAAGTCCGATCAGAACGACGACGATCAAGAGCGCGATGTATGGAATGGACGCGCCATTTTTCACGAGCATTAAGTACATGACTGGTGTAACGGCGATCACGACGAGTGCGCCGAGTTTTTTGCGCAGATTCAGCGCAGTGTTAATAAGCTCGCCGAAGCGATGTCGATCTTGCCAAATGCGACCTCCAATTGAGACAAGACCGACGCTGATGCCAATGTCGGCGAGCAGGTTGATCGTGCCTTGCATGGTATTGGCAATGGTGAAGTAGGCGTACTCGCGTTGCTCGAGGTTGCGCACAATTAAGATGCCGCTCATAAAGCCGATGATCTGCACAATCGCTTGGACGAAAGCAAAATTGCCGACGACACGGGCGCGATGCAGCGCGCGTCGAATGAGTGGCGTGGAACTCTCGTCCAGAACCGGCGTAGAGATCGGTCCGAAAAAGCTCATGGCGCGATCAATTGCACAACAGTGCAGCTAGCCGATGCAGTGCCAAGATAATTCCTGCGGCCGCAACGATGAAATCGGTCGGTTGATTGTCGATCCAAAATGCCGCGACCTACGACGGCTGAACGTGCTTGGGTTCGTCGTGAACAGGCCGGCTTATCGTCTGATCGTCCGGCAAAGCGGTCGTGGGAATATTGTAGTATTCGGAATACTGGTAGTAATAGTACTCCGGCAGCGAGGTATCGACGCAGTTGAGAATCACACCCGGAACACTGACCTGTCGGTTGTAAAGGAAATCGAGCGATTTCTTGATCAGGCGCGCCGAAGTGTAAGAAAGCCGGACGACGAATAGCGTTGCGTCGATCTTCGGCGCGAGACTAGTCGTGTCATCAGCAGCAAGGACGGGCGAACTGTCGATAATGATGTAGTCGTAGTGATTATAGATGTCTTTCAGCAATGCATCGGTCGAATCACGCAGAAGATGTTCGCTCGGCTGGGACAAAGTTTTTCCCCGGGGCAGAATGAACAAGTTTGGATACGAAGTAGACACAACCACTTCGCGCCAGTTCACTTCCTGTTTCAGGACCTCGGAGAAGCCCAGCTTGGAGGAAATTCCAAACGTTTCCCGCAACGCGCCGCGCCGCAGGTCGCCGTCAATCAACAACGTCCGCGCGCCGGAGAGAGCCATGGTGATGGCGAGATTGGCGGACACTGTCGATTTTCCTTCGTTTGGGACGGCGCTGGTGACGAGGAGCGTCTTCGGACGCGGCCCTTCATAGGGCATGAAGAAAATAGATGAGCGGATGTTGCGGTAGGATTCGGCGAAAACGTGGCGCGCGTCATCCGGCTGGAGCAAAGTGATCTTGCCTTTGATCTTCTCCTTCGGGACCTGACCGAGCACACCTTCAGAGAAATGATGTTGAAACTCACTAAAGGAGGCCATGCGATCGTCGATGCGATCCAGCAGGATAAGGATGGCGATGCCGGTGAGTGCGCCACCGCCAAATCCGATCAGGAGGCTCTTAATCCAGCCTGGCCGGACCGAAACCGGCGGTGTTGCCATTTCCATGATCGAAACTTGATCTTCGCCACCCACCACCTGGGAAACGTCGACGTCTTTCAGATTATTCGTTAGGCGATCATAGAGAGTCTTGAGGCGATCGACCTTTCCCTTGACCCGATTAAACTGGGCAAGCCGCTGGCTTAGATCGAGCGCCTTGGCCTCCCATTCCTTGATGTTGGCCTGCAAATTTTCCATTTGTTTGCCGATGGATTTGCGACGGGTCTCGAGTTTCTCGACTGCATCGGCGCGATAAAGGTCAATTAGTTTCTCCTGCTTCAAGATGTCATCATTTAGCTTGATGATTTTGGGATGTTTCGGCCGCAGATCCTTTGCAAGAGTGTCCCGTTCGGCCTTAAGTAGCTGCACCGCTTGCTTGGCCTTCAGATAATCGGCTTCCGGCCCGACATCGGCCCACGGCATCCCCTTCTCCTCTGCACTTTCCGAAGTGCTGGAAGTGTCAGGCTTGTTCTGCGCGCGATCGAGATTTTGATCGAGATCAAGCAGATTCAAGAGGTCGTACTCCGTCTTGAGCGACGCATATTCCCGATTCAGCTTTACAAGGTAAGCGGCCGCGCTATTTCCCTCTTCCTGAATGAAGCCGATGTTGTTCTGTTTCTGGAACTCGAGCATCTCGTCTTCGGCATTGCGCAGATCCTTTTCCACCTGAATGAGCTGCTCGGTGATGCCGGTGGTAATTTCGTGGCCGCGGTCCTCGCGCATACCTTTTTTGAAGTCGAGATACTTTTGCATGACCGCGTTCAAATAGGCCTGCGTGTAGTCTCCCGAGCTGCCGACGGCGGAGAGTTCGAAAATCGATGTGCGCGGGCGTTGCAACACGCTGATTTCCACCGGCACCGGCTGCATCTCGGGATGAGTGGAACGAACGAGCGATTCGGCACTACGCTTCACTTCCATGCTTTGCATGAGCTGGATCTGCGTGCCGTAGAAATTGACGTTGTCTTCGCTATAAACCGCACCTTGCGAAATGTTGAGTTTGCCCGCGAGAATCATCTTCCCATTGGAAAGGAACGAGGGAGGCGTTTGGTAAATGAGCCAGGCCTCAACGAAAAGACCAAGACAGATCGTTACAACCAGAATCCACCAGCGCCGGAGAAGCAACGCTTTGTAGCGGTGCAACCGGGTGATAAATGAAGTGGCCCAGGAAGCGGGAATGGCCCTCTCGATGGCAGGTGTTTGCATACCTACATGTTGATCAAGCGCTGTGGGACGTAAATCTGGTCGTCGGGCAACAGGACCATGTCTTCTTCGGTATGTCCTTCTTCGATGACGCGCTTAAGATCGACATTGAATTCCTTCCCGCTTTTGCGGGTGACCTTCACCTTACGCTTGTTGGCAAAATCGCCAAAGCCGCCCGCGCGAATGATGGCCTTGCTGACCGTATAACTTTCATCAGGCGGAATTTCCTGCGGCCCCTGTGTTTTCACGGAACCGTAAACATAAATTCGGCCGCGCGATTTTTCGCTTATCCGATCGACTGCGAGGATGACGGTCGCATGATAATAATACTCTTTCTCAAGCAAGCTCCTGATCGTATAAGCAAGTTCTTTGCAAGTTCTCCCTTCGGCGGACACCAGGCCGACATAAGGGACTTCCAGTTCGCCATTATCGTTTACCCGCAACCGCTGGGAGTCGTTATCTCGATCTTCAACAACGCGGAAACTGACGAAGTCGTTAGGTCCAAGCTTCTTCTTGTCATCGAGCACCGCCATGGAGTTTGTCCGCATGACCGTGCTGGTAGTCGGCGGAAGGTCCGGTGACGGCGATTTGGAAATAGAAGGGACCGGGCTCACGCTGTCTTGCGCACAAACCAACTTTGCCGGCGCAAGCAGAGTAGCGGCAATCAGAACATACAAGAAGACTCTCATTCCCAAATTTTATACCAACCGCAAACTAGAAACTGTAAGTGCCATCAAACGACACCCGATTCTGATTGTAATCGCGCAGAGCCACATCGGAATCTTTCGTTGTATGTTGATAACGCAAGCCCAGGGTCACGTGCGGGGTTAACTGATAGCCCAGGGTGGCCGCGCCGCCAAGTCTTTGAAAATGCTCGCTGATGAAGCCACCGGACTCCTCGCCGTCTTCAAAAAAGAACTCCGTGGTGAACAATGTATTCCGGATCAGGTTCCAGGTGACGGTATGGCGGACATAATTCAGCGTAATGAAATTTGAATTAACCCCGAGTTGGTTCTCATGTCCGGCGCTGACACTTTGGCTGATCACAGCATTAACCCGGTGAGTGAGCAAAAGGTTGACGTAGTAATCGGAAAGGTCATTCACATCACCAACTGAACCATTGTGATCGAACGAGATCTCTTGATACCCGCCCGCGACCCTTAGTTTGATGTTATTGGTAATCTCTGTTTCGGCAAAACTTCCCACGCTAAAATCGGTGGAATCATTGAGGACATGCTCGTTGTAACGATTGAAAACTCCGTTTGCTTCTACGCCGACCTTGATCGTGGGCGTGATTAGGTACGCGGCGGTGCCGAAAAGTTCCTCCGCGTTTCTATTCAAAAAATCGAAGGCCGAAGTTGTCGCCACAAATGTATAGTGATCGTAACCAACGGTCACTAAGATCTTGTTCAAATCCCAGAGCACGGAGATCCCCGCTGTATTCTCAAACCGGCCATAGTTCGCGACATTGCTCAGGGCCGGTTCCGCTATCGGATCCTGCTGCGCTAGCATCCGGTCGTGAATATTGATGCGGAAATCTCCGACGAAAATGTCAAACGCCACCTGCGAGTTGGGCGCAATCAGAATGCCTCTCGTATCATAATTCGAATGATCGACATACAATGCGTAAGCCAGGCCCAGATCCAGCCGCAATGTATTGAGCTGGGTGATCGGCCAGATCGCATCGACGTTCACACTCGGAGTGAAGATCCAGTCTTCCTGCACCCCGACATCCGCGTAATTGACGTTGTCGCTGTATTCGACTCCCACCGTCGCGCTCACGCGAAAACGGACCGGGCCCAGAATCAAGTTATATGGAATGCGGTTGATATCCTCTTGCCGCGCCTCCGAAGTAGCTTCACCAGCGAGAGACGGGCGGACTGCATCTTGCGCGTGCGCAATTGACGTCCCGCCCAGCAGTGAAATCGGAAGCAGCAAAGCGATCCTCCTTATAAACCGATCGCCGCGGCAAAAAATGGAACGCGGGCTCATAAGCAGGTCAATCGGGTTCAGTTAGCAGTTGTGGTACCATGGTGGTGGCAACGAAAAACTTAAGTCGAGAGCCGCGCGCCCCCGGAAGACAACGCCCGTTTTCGCTTAAGATCAATGTCCCAATCAATTGTTGGTGCTGACTATTTCTGCTTTCCTTTTACAAAAAAAGTGGTCTGTTGAGCAAGCGAAATCGCGTACCGCCGTTCCGGGCAGCATTAAATCTGCCCTCCGAGCATTCGCGACTTTGGCCGCCACAGCACACGCTAAACCCAGCACGGTTTGGCCCGATCTAAGCTTCTACAAATCGCATGAGTCGCTGGTCATCCCTGATTGCCGGGCAGGAGGCCGCAATTCGGTTTCTGTTCATGGCCTTGCTGGGCGCCAGCGCTCTTCCCTCACCGCTGTTTGCCGATAGCGCCACATCCGCCGCCAACACGGCCCAGATCGAGTGCATCACCCCTGATGGCCGGCTTAGCGCAATTTCTCATGCGCACGTTGTCGATCCAACCTCAGCTGCATCGATCATTGATGATAGCACTGTTAGTTGCCCGTTGCGCGAAGGCGATACCACTTTCGTCATCGCGCTGCCAACAAACGAGCTACGCGATCGCTTCACATTTATTAATGAAAACACCGCGGCCTGCGGAGAACTCAAAATTGCCGTCGCCGACTCTCGTCTGGCGGCAAACAGCCCAAAATGGGCGGAAGTGGACGGGATTATTCCATTTTCGCACAAGCGGCTCTTTAATCTTTCGATGCTCGGCATCGAAAGGAGATTTGTGCGGCTTATCTTCCACGTCGAAATCACGCGTGAAGGTTCGACCGATCACAAAGCTGCGCGGATCGGGAACACATTTCATTTCTCCGCGCTCGAAGCCGCCATTAACTCGCACTTTGCTGCTAGCGCACGCGCGCAAAGCGCTCCTATTGGAACCAGCTTCGGCTCGTTTTCCGTCGCGCCTAACAAGTAATTGCCGATCTTGATCGGCAAAAATTCCGGCCGGGAAATTAATTTCGCGCCGCGGAAACAGATTCCGCATCTGCGCGCGCCCGCAATTTTCAAGGCATGGAACTAGCTCTTTTTTACAAGGGGCCTTGATTGGCCTTAACGCATGCGATTGCCTACCGAAAATCAGACCGTGCCAGCCAAACAGCAATCGAGCAGCGGCGACCAGTCGAAGGCAGCTGAGCATCAGCCTCTTTATGAAACCAAAGCTGGCGCCCCATCTGAAAGTGATCCGGGGCAAAGGCAAAATTATTTTTCACTCGTTGCTCGGGCTACGAATGATGCAGTTCGGGATTGGGATGTAAAAAGCGGGCGTCTTTCCTGGCCGCAAGGGCTTTGCAGCTTGCTTGGCTACGAGCCAGCACACGGAAACAACGAGCTCGGCTTCTGGCAAAGAAATCTCCATCCCGATGATCGTCTCCGCACGGTCACAGCGATTCGGGACGCGCTCGTCAGCGAGGACGAGCGTTGGACAGGTGAGTATCGTTTTCGGCGTGCCGATGGAACCTACGCGCACCTGCTGGAGCGCGCCGCGATCTTGCGGGACCACACGGGCGCTGCCGTTCGGTTCGTCGGCTCACTCATGGACATCACCGCGCGCAAACAATTACACGATCAGCTTTGCCGTTCGCAAAAAATGGAGGCCTTCGGGCAACTCGCCGCGGGAGTTGCGCATGATTTTAACAATTTTCTCACCACCATCCTCGGCTATAGCGATCTCCTCCTGCACGAACTTCATGTCAAAGATCAAATCGCTGACCATATCTCGGAGGTCCGCAATGCGGCCGGCCGCGCATCGGCTTTAACGCAACAACTCCTGGCTTTCAGTCGCAAACAACCGTTGGAACCAAAAGTGGTGGAGGTGAATTCCATCATCTCGAATCTCGAGCGCTCGCTTCTCCCCTTGCTGGGCGAAAACATCCACATCGTTAGTCATTTGCACAGCGACAAAGTCGATGCCCACATCAAAGTGGATCCAGATCAGCTCACCCACATCATCCTTAACCTTGCTGTGAATGCCCGCGACGCCATGCCGAGCGGTGGCCAACTCACTTTGGAAACCGCCACCATAACGATCGACGATCGCCATCAACCGTACGTTGGCATCGACGAACTTGCCCCTGGCGAATACGTGCGGATCAGCCTGACGGACACGGGTATTGGAATGAGCGACGAAGTCAAGGCCCACCTTTTCGAGCCCTTTTTTACGACCAAAGAGCAACACAGCGGACTCGGCCTCGCCACCAGCTACGGAATCGTTCGGCAAAGCGGCGGCCAAATTCGCATCGAGAGTCGACAGGGCAAAGGCACCAAAGTGGAAATTTATCTGCCGAAAGCTTCAGCGCCGCCCGTCTACAGGAAACCGCATACTAAAAAACTGCCGAGCGGTGCCGAAACTATTCTCGTTCTTGAAGACGACATCAACGTCCGGCACATCTCAGTGCGCGTACTGCGCAAACTTGGCTACCAAGTCATCGAAGCGGCCAATGGCGATGACGCTCAGCGTTTGATCACCCAAGGTGGCGGGCGCCAGATCGATCTGCTTCTCACCGACGTGGTCATGCCGCAAATGAGCGGCCGGCATTTTGCCAAATGGCTGCGTAAAACCAATCCGCACACGAAAGTCATTTTCGTTTCCGGTTATCTCGAAGAATCGCTGCATCCCGGCGATCGGCTCGAACCTGACATGTTCTTTCTGCCCAAACCGTTCGACTCCGAGCAACTTGCGGCCAAAGTTCGCGAAGCGCTCGACACCGCGAAGTAACCTCGTCGATCCAACGACTGTCGACCCTGCGCTCGCGATAGCTCTCCAGCTGCCGATCTCGCGTGAAACATTGCTGCGCCCTCGGCTGCAATATATTGAAACGGCGTGATTACGTTCCAGGAAATCGAAGCTGCGCGGGAGCGCATCGCCGGCGCGATTTATTATTCCCCCTGTCAGCTTTCGATCCCGCTCAGCGAGATCGCAGGAATGGAAATTTTCTGCAAGTTCGACAACTTGCAGCGGACCGGAAGTTTTAAGGAACGCGGCGCGCGCAACGCTCTTGCTCAGCTCTCAGCCTGGCAAATGAAACGCGGCGTCATCGCCGCCTCCGCCGGAAACCACGCGCAAGCACTCGCTTATCAAGGCCGATTACTTGGAATTCCCGCCACCGTGGTGATGCCGCAATACGCACCTCTAATTAAAGTCAACAACTGCCAGAAACTCGGCGCGAACGTGGTGATGTACGGCAAAGATTTCGCTGAAGCCAAAGCGCATGCCCACGAGATCGCTGCGGAAAAAGGCCTCGCTTATATCGACGGCTACGACGACCCAGCAATCATTGCCGGGCAGGGAACGATGGGGCTGGAAATTGTCGAGCAGGCTGCCGATCTCGATGCCGTTCTTGTGCCCGTGGGCGGCGGCGGCCTGGTCGCGGGCGTTTCGCTTGCTGTGAAAACATTGCGCCCGCAAGCGAAACTCATTGCGGTGGAAGCCGAAAATGTGGCCAGCTTCTCGGCCGCACTGGAAGCCGGCAAACCAACGAAAATCGCGCTGCGTCCAACACTGGCCGACGGTCTCGCTATTCCGCAGGTCGGCGCAAATGCCTTCGAGATTGCGCACAGATTTGTCGACCTCGCCGTTACTGTCACGGAAGAGCAGATCGCGATCGCAATTCTGCGACTCGTCGAACTGGAAAAAAGCGTGGTCGAAGGCGCCGCCGCCACGCCGCTGGCCGCGTGTCTCTCTGGAAAGTTGGAAGACCTTGCCGGCAAAAAATGCGTCCTGCTGCTGTGTGGCAGCAACATCGATCCCAACGTTCTGAGCCGCGTGATCGAGCGCGGCTTGGTCGCTGATGGTCGGCTCTGCCGATTTACTGCTGTGATCAGCGATCGTCCCGGCGGGCTCGCTGATCTCGCCGCGCAAATCGCTTCCACCGGCGCGAGCATCAAACAAGTGCTGCACGACCGCGCCTTCGCCAGCTCCGATGTTTCGACTGTGAACGTCCTTTGCACGGTCGAGACGCGAAATCATCAGCATCTTGCCGAACTGCGCGCGCAATTGAAAGCGCACGGCGTCGAAACCTACGACACAAAATAGGTCGTAGGGCGCGACAGTCGGGCGCGGTCGACAAAGCTGTAGCGGCCTCCGACCGTCGAATCATTCCATAAAATGACCCCCTAGGAACTTGACCGCTTTAAACGGTCAAGTTCGCGACTCGTTTGTCGGCGGCGGTTCTGTCATGCGAGTAGTGCGCGGTCGCTACAAAACTTGAAGGGGGATTCGCGCTCCGTAGTCTGTTTCTATGCAGCCGTGTGAACAAACGATCGATATCGATTCTTTCGCGCGGCGTCACATCGGGCCGAACGATGACGAAATTGGCGAAATGCTGCGCGAGATCGGGTTTGAAAATCTCGACCGGCTGATCGACGCGGCCGTTCCGAAAAATATTCGACTGGATCGACCGTTAAAGTTGCCCGAGGCGAAATCGGAAGCAGCCGCGCTCGCCGAGCTGCGAGCAACTTCGAAGGAAAACAAAGTCGAGAAAACATTTATCGGCGCCGGTTATTCCGATTGCATTACGCCTCCGGTCATTCAGCGCAACGTTCTCGAGAATCCCGGTTGGTACACTTCTTACACGCCGTATCAAGCCGAGCTTGCGCAGGGCCGACTCGAAGCGCTGCTCAATTTCCAAACCATGATTGCGGACTTGACCGCACTCGACATTGCGAATGCCTCGCTGCTTGACGAAGCCACGGCCGCGGCCGAAGCCATGGCGCTTTGCCACGCGGTTGCCGAGGTCGGTTCCCGCGGCTACAAAAAAACGTTTTTCGTCGCGGATAATTGCCACCCGCAAACCATCGAAGTCGTTCGCACGCGCGCGAAACCGCTCGGCATCGAAGTCAAGATCGACAATTACTCGCGTCTCAAATTCGAGGACTCGATTTTTGGCGCGCTGGTGCAATATCCCGCGACTGATGGCGCGATTTACGACTATAGCGATTTCGTTAGGCAAGCACATGACGCCGGCGCACTCGTCGCCGTTGCGGCCGACATTCTCGCACTGACATTAATAAAACCGCCGGGAGAATTTGGGGCCGACGTCGCGGTCGGTAACACGCAACGGTTTGGCGTTCCGCTCGGCTTCGGGGGGCCCCACGCTGCATATTTTGCGACGCGCGACCAATACAAGCGGCACATGCCCGGTCGCCTGGTCGGCGTTTCCCACGATGCCGAAGGTCGGCCGGCATATCGTCTGGCCCTGCAAACGCGCGAGCAACACATCCGGCGCGAAAAAGCGACCAGTAACATCTGCACGGCGCAGGTCCTCCTCGCCGTTCTTGCGTCAATGTACGCCGTCTATCACGGCCCGGGTGGTCTGCGCGCAATCGCCGAGCGCGTGCATCGCCTAACGAGTCAACTCGCCGCCGGTCTGCGTAAACTCGGGTTCAAAATCGCGAACGAGAACTTCTTCGACACGATCCGGGTGGAGGTCGAATCGAGCGCGCTCATGTTGGAACACGCTGAGAAAGCAGGCTGCAACCTTCGCGCGCTCGGCCCGCGCGCAGTCGGGATTGCATTCGACGAAACGACAAGCGGCCGCGACATCGAGTTGTTGATGTCGATCTTCCGCGGCACGCACGTCCGCGATTTTGAAAATGACAGGACCGATGGTTCTGCTTTCCGCATTCCGCAATCGGTCGGGCGTAATTCCAAATTCCTCACTCATCCGGTTTTTAACACTCGTCACACCGAAACGGAGATTCTGCGTTACATGCGCCGGCTCGAATCGCGCGATCTGTCACTTTGTCATTCGATGATTCCGCTGGGCTCCTGCACTATGAAATTGAACGCGACCGCAGAGATGTTTCCGATGTTATGGCCGGAGTTCTCGAAACTGCACCCGTTTGCGCCTAACGAACAGACACGCGGCTACGTCCAGATGTGCCAGCAACTGGAGGAATGGCTCGGGGAGATCACTGGATTTGCCGCCATTTCGCTGCAACCCAATGCCGGTGCACAGGGTGAATATGCGGGCCTGCTTGCAATCCGCCAGTATCATGCGTCCCGCGATGAAGCCCATCGCAATATTTGTCTGATTCCAACGTCCGCGCACGGAACCAATCCTGCGAGCGCCGTGATGGCTGGGTTCAAGGTTGTTCCGGTTGCCACATCCAAAGGCGGAGATGTTGATCTTGCTGATTTGCGGGCAAAGGCGGACGAGCACGCGCGCGATCTCGCTGCGCTCATGGTCACGTATCCGAGCACGCATGGCGTTTTCGAAACGACCATCCGCGACATTTGCGACATTGTGCACACGCACGGCGGAGAGGTATATCTCGATGGCGCGAACATGAACGCACAAGTCGGTCTTTGCCGGCCCGGCGATTATGGCGCGGACGTTTGCCACTTGAATTTGCACAAGACGTTTTGCATTCCGCACGGCGGCGGCGGGCCCGGGGTGGGTCCAATTGGCGTTGCAAAGCATCTCGCGCCGTTTTTGCCGGCTGATCCATCTATTAACTATCAACACACGATCAACTCTGCGGCCGGTCCCGTCGCTGCCGCGCCCTACGGTAGCGCCAGTATCCTGACGATTTCGTGGATGTACATCCGAATGATGGGCGCGGGTGAATTGAAACGCGCCAGCGAGGTCGCGATTTTAAACGCCAACTATATCGCCAGACGGCTCGATCCGCATTTTCCAGTATTGTTCAAGGGCAAACTCGGATTGGTCGCGCACGAATGCATTGTCGACCTTCGCCAGTGGAAAAGCGCAGGGATCGAGGTGGAAGACGTGGCAAAACGCCTGATGGATTACGGATTTCATGCTCCGACCATTTCATGGCCGATCGCGGGGACGATGATGATCGAGCCGACCGAAAGCGAATCAAAGGACGAACTCGACCGGTTTTGCGACGCGATGATTTCCATTCGCACTGAAATCGACGCGGTTGCAAGCGACAAGATCGACAAGCAAAACAACCCGCTCAAGAATGCGCCGCACACGATCCGGCAACTCGCGGCGGCAAAGTGGAACCGCCCGTACTCGCGCGAGCAAGCCGCCTTCCCTGCGCCCTGGACGCGCGAGCACAAATTCTGGCCCGCCGTCGCGAGGATTGACAATGTTTATGGCGATCGGAATTTGTTTTGTTCCTGTCCGCCGATGGAAGCGTTCGAGTGAGACAATGAAAATCGCGGCGGCAGCCTGGCTCCTCGCGCTAACGTGCGTGGTTGCATCGGCGGCCGAGAAGGTTTCGTTCATCAAGATCGACGGGGCGATTGGCCCAGCGACAGCCAGTTACATTTCGCGCAGTATTGAGGAAGCGCGCGCGCAGAACGCACAATGTTTGATCATTGAACTTAACACGCCGGGCGGTTTGCTCGATTCGACGCAAACGATCGTGCAAAGCCTTTTAGGCTCCACTGTGCCGGTGGTGGTTTATGTGGCTCCGACAGGCGCGACTGCGACCAGCGCCGGTTGTTTCATTACCATTGCCGCAAGCGTCGCGGCGATGGCGCCGGCCACCACCATTGGTGCAGCGCACCCGGTGACGCTCGGCGGTAACCCGACCGGCGGGGAACAGAAGCCCGACGACACCATGAAGCAGAAGCTCGAGAATTTTTCCGTGAGTTACATGGAGGCAATCGCGGCCAAACGCCATCGCAACGTCGAGTGGGCAAAATCCGCCGTAAAAGAGAGCGCATCGATCAGCGCGGAGAAAGCGCTCGAGCTAAAAGTCATCGATCTGATCGCCGCCGATCTTCCGGAGTTGCTCAAGCAATTGAATGGGCGCGTGGTCGATGGCAAGACGCTCAAGACCGCTGGTGCCGAGGTTTCGGAGATCAGGATGTCGGCCGCCGAGCGCGTCTTCCAAAAGCTCTGGCGGCCTGAGGTCATGTTCGTTCTCATGCTCATCGCGATCTACGGAATTATCGGTGAAATGACCACGCCCGGAGCGATCCTGCCCGGCGTAGTTGGCGCGGTCGCGCTGATTCTTGCGCTCTATTTGGCGGCGATCCTGCCGGTCAACGTCACGGGACTTGTCCTAATCGCGCTCGCACTCATGCTTTTCATCTTTGATGTCTATGCCCCCACGCACGGCGTCCTGACTGTGGGCGGAATCATTTCATTCCTGATCGGCTCGCTCATGCTTTTCAACCGCGCTGATCCACTCTTTCGTTTATCGCTGAGCTACATCATTCCGGCGACGCTGGTGACCGCGGCGTTCTTTGTTTTCGTCATTGGAAAAGGTCTGCGTGCGCAGCGGCTGCCGGTGAAGGCCGGAGCGGAAACGATGCTTGGAAAAACGGTGACCACATTGACTCCGATCGACTCGCGCGGTGGCCGAATCTTCGTCGAAGGCGAATATTGGAATGCGACCAGCGACAGACCGATCGAAAAAGGCCAATTGGCAGAAATTACGACTGTACAAGGATTAACCGTGAAATTAAAACCCAAAGGAGAATAGAGCCATGTCATCAATCGAGTCGCTTCCAAAAATAATTAGCTGGGTCATACCTCTCATCGTTCTCGCGATAATCATTCTGCCGCAGGCGATCCGCATCCTGCGCGAATACGAGCGAGGAGTGATTTTCCGGCTCGGAAAATTACTCGGCGCTAAAGGGCCGGGGCTGATTTTCCTCATCCCGATTGTTGATCGAATGGTACGAATGGATTTGCGGGTCGTGACCATCAGCGTCGAGCGGCAGGAGGTGATGACGCGTGACAACGTACCGGTGACGGTCGATGCGGTTGTTTATTTCCGCGTGGTCGATCCGCAAGCCGCGGTCGTGAAAGTGGTGAACTTTCTCCAGGCAACGTCGCTTATCGCCCAGACCACGCTGCGCAGCGTGCTCGGTCAGGCCCCCCTCGACGACCTGCTTTCGCAGCGCGAGTCGATCAACCTGAAGTTGCAGGAGATCATCGACCGGCAAACCGAACCGTGGGGCGTCAAAGTCACGGCGGTCGAGGTCAAGGACGTGGCGCTACCCGATACGATGAAACGGGCGATGGCCAAGCAAGCCGAAGCCGAGCGCGAGCGTCGCGCCAAAGTCGTCAATGCCGAGGGCGAATTTCAAGCCGCGGAAAAAATGGTGCAGGCTGCCGCGATGATGAGCAAGGAACCGATTGCGCTGCAACTGCGTTTCCTGCAAACCATGCGCGAGATTTCCAGTGAACACAATACGACGACGTTTCTTCCAGTTCCGATCGATCTGTTTACGCCCTTCATTAACAAAAGCGGACCACCCAAGCCGTAGATTTCGTGCCTCAGCCAAAATTCAATCTTAGCTTGACGATAACCTTGGCGATTTGCTGTCGGAACACCTTTGTGCCGCATCGTCCACCGATGCGCGCGCTTTGCGATCTCTTGAAAAGCTCGGCGAGGCCGTTCGATCACGGGGACGCACCTGAGCGACGACAATAATCTGGCCCTTCAGCGGCGCTACTCCAGGAAAGTTTCAACAGCGACCCGTTCGTCTTGGACTTCGCGAGGCGCACCCAGGGGAGGTTTGCTCATCCGATATCGCCAAATCGCAAATGCAACAAAAGCAAGATCGACAATCACACCTGCGACGACGTAGGTCTCGCCGCCGATGCCGAAGCCATAACTGTGCAACCCTTTGCCGAGAACAAAATTCACGCCGTACCAGGCCATCAGCACGGCGAGAAAGCAGACCACACTCGCAACCACCAGACCGAACTCCGTCCACCAACCTGCGAGGCGCCCGTGCAATGTCGTGATGTAACACAGCAGCGCGATCAGCGCCCACGTTTCCTTGGGATCCCAGCCCCAGAAGCGGCCCCAGGAATAATTGGCCCACACGCCGCCGAGGATTGTGCCCGCAGCGAGCAAGAGGACGCCCAGTTGCAGAACACGGTACAACCAGAAATGCATCGGTGCATCGGCACGTGCACCGCTGGGATTGCGTGCGTACCGCCAGAGCAAAATATGACCGAAGCCCATCGCGAGCGCGAAGGCGGCGTAGCTCAACGTAATCGTAAGGACATGGATCGTGAGCCAGAAGTTATCGCGCAACACCGGCACGAGCGGATCGATATTCGAGGGCATGGCGATCGGCATTTGGTGGACGAGCAACAGCGCGACCAGCGTGACCGGCAATGCCGCCAGCAGATAGACCGGCGTGCGATAACGCGCGAAAAAGATCATGCCGAAGAACGAGACCGCGAACGAGACCCAGATGATGGATTCATACATGTTGGTGACTGGCGGTCGCTCCGCGATCATGCAACGCATGACAATTCCGCTGCCGTGAAACGCGAGTCCGAGTATTGCCAGCGCTAGCCCGAAATTGCGCAATGCAAATCCGCGCTTGCGCAATTGGGCGATGAGCAAGGCGAGAAATCCGAAACCGTAAAACCAGATGGCACGATAAAAGCCTTCGAAATGATTATAGAAATATTCGAGGCGCAGTTGCCGATCTTGCGGATAAATTGACGGGCTCAGCGCGCACAGATTTTCACGGAGCTGGCGCGCAGCCGAACTGAAGGTGAACGCATCGCCTTGCTGGTAGGCGCGCATCATTTTGGTCGTGAGCGCGAGCGCGGGCGCAAACTGCGTCTCATTGTAGGAGCCAGCGATTGCCGCTGGATCCGGCACAACCCACGTGTCGGTTTCATTTTTCGGTGCCGGCACGATCAGGAATGCGCTGCCATCCATTACATGCGAAAAAAGGGCAAGCCGTTCGCTCACGCTCATGGCCTCTTGTTGGAGCCGATCAAGCGGTTTTTCCGCACGCTTGACCGCGTGCGCCTCGTTTGTAAGCCGCTCCAACTCCGCTGAGCCGGCCAATTGCGCAAACGAAAATCGACGTTGCGTTTTACTCAGGCCGAGTTGCTCTTTCAATGTGCCTAACGAGACGAGCACCATCGGCTCGTTTTTCCAGTCATGCGTCTCGAGCACTGCCGATAAAATGAAATCGTTCGGTTGCCAGACGCGCCCATTCTTGTCCGTATATGTCGATCTCGCCGTGATTCGGATAAGCGTCTCGCGACCGAATGTGTCGATCGGTTTCCGCCGGCCGCCGTCTTGAATGGCGAGTAAACCGAATTGCTTGAAATCGAGTGCGCGCGAATCGGCGGCGGATTCTTGCGCCCACGACGACGCAGCACATACAGAGAGAATCAGGAAACCGGGAACCCAGAAGGGAATTTTCAAGGACTCAACACTAGTCGCGCTCCACACTTTCGACAATCTGATCCACCAGATAGCCGCGGATTGCGCGCATTTCACGGATTCGAGCACAGGATAGGCAACACGGGCGGCCTACGGACGCAAGTTGCCGTTGGTGGCCGGCAAGATGTTTAATCCTTCGTAGGTTTCCGCGACGATGTGATCGACCACTGCCTTCATATCGCGGGTACGTTCCCACACTGCGAGTTGTCGATCTGCGCCCGTACCTTCGCGCATAATTTTTTCGATGTGCGCTAGCTCGGCGTGGCTGCCGAGTTCGTCCACTTCCGTGGCAATGAACTCAAGCATCTCGTGAAGCAATTCGCGCTCGTCCACTTCGCATTTACGACCAAAGTCGATCAGCTTACCGTCCAAACCGTAGCGTGACGCGCGCCAGCGATTTTCGTCAATCAAACGCCGCGGATAACTGCGGAAAGTGACATTCTGCCGCCGCAACTTTTGTAGCTTGGCCACGATAGCTTGCATGAGCGCGGCCAACGCAACGGTGTCGTCTATGCGCGATTGCGCGTCGCAGATCCGGAATTCGATGGTGTCGAAAAACGGATGCAGCCGAATGTCCCACCAAATTTTTTTTGCGTTGTCGATGCAATTGGTGGCAACAAGCAGCTTCAAGTAGTCCTCGTATTCGGACAGGCTCTCGAACGCGTCAGGAATCCCAGTCCGCGGAAAACGTTCGAAGATCATTTGCCGATACGCCTTCAGACCGGTGTTCTGACCTAGCCAGAATGGAGAATTGACCGAGAGCGCATAAATGTGCGGCAGGAAATAACGCGCCTGGTTCATGATATCGATTGCTTCCTCGCGATCCGGGATGCCGACGTGCACGTGCAAGCCGAAAATGAGATTCACGCGCGCGATTTGCTGCATGTCTTTCACGATCGTGGTATAGCGCTCGTCCGCGGTGATGAGTTGATCCATCCAGTGCGAAAACGGGTGGGTGCCGGCTGACGCGATTTTCAAACCGTCATGCGCTGCCAGTTTGGCCAGCTCACTGCGAAGCTCGACAACTTGTTGCCGTGCGCATCGTGCATTGCCGCAAATTTCTGTCCCGAGTTCCACTACCGATTGATGCATCTCCGCCTTGACGTGCTCTTTTAAAATCATTTTGCCGTCGGCCAGAATCTGCTGAATATGCGAGCGCAACTCCCGTGTTTCGGGATCGATGATCTGAAATTCTTCCTCGATGCCGAGGGTGAAAACGTGGTCCTTAGTTCCCATGCTTTTTGATCTCCCCGACGGTTTCTGCCCGTTTCCAGGCGTTGCCGTGCCGTTCGCCAGCAGTGCAGCGGAGCTGATTTTCATTGATGCCGCATTCTCTTCGAGGCTTTAATCAACCACTCTGCGACAGTTGCGATTTACTGATCGTTTTTTGCGCTGACGAAGATCAACAGCGTGCAGGCGCACGATCTTTAGCTTACACGACGTCATGGAGGACGAAGAAACCCGTCTCACCGCCACCCGAAGTAACGTTGACGATTGGCGAACTCGACAAACGCACCATGGCGCCGCAGACCTTTCCGGAAAACAGAAACGGATTCGTATCGACAAACATCGGCTCGAATTTCCACTCTCTCTCGCTAAAAATCGGAAACTCTTCCGCATGTAAGTCTATTGCCTCCTGAACGACGTAGTCTGCCGAAAGTGCTGTTGTCATCGCATTATCCCATGCGCGGTCGTCCAGCCGCGGCCCAAAGTAAACGCCGTGCCCGCCGTAATCGTCGTTAGGCTTGAGCACCAGGCGCGCGCGATTTTTTTGAACAAAATCCAGGAGGTCGATGGTCTCGCCGTTGCATGTCGTGCGGCGGTCTGACACGCGCCGGGTCCACGGAACCGAGCGGCCAATCGCTTCGTTTTCGCTGGGCGTGAACCAGCTTGTGTGCGCTTCGTCCGTCAACAGCTCGAAACTGGCCTTCTTGTGCATGATTTTGCATCGGAACGGATTCACGAGGCAGACGTCGTAGTTCACGTAAGCGCGCACAAGCGGATGTGTTTCGTCGTAATGGGCTAGGAATTCGTGGATGATTATCCGTTTATAGACAAGATCGATATCAAAATCTCCGCAGCGCAGTCTGCCGGCGTCGTATTCCAATTCGCCCGGCGAGCAGATGATCGCGCGCACGCCCTGTGCGGCAAAATGGTCCCGCAGAAGAACGAACTCGTTCAATGTCGGAAGATTTTTCCAATCGAGAATCGCGATGTTCGGCACACCGGCACCATGCCATTGCCGATAAATTGCCAGCAACGTCTCGAGCAACTTTTCGACCGGCGAAAATTGTTGCAGATGATACCGCTGCGCGAAGGTGGACATTGCCGGCAGATCAAAAAGCAGGCGGTTTAGTCCCTCCTGGTCGGAGAGGCTCGATGGATTCTCCGCGTTGTATTCAACAAATTTGATCTCTTTTCCGTAAACAAAACCGTCCATTCGACTGGTGATGGCCGCGCCGGCAAATCCTGGATCGACAATCGCGAGCTTCTGCTCCGCCTCGGTCAAACCGAGTTGCGTCATCAACGCGGGAGACCGCACGGCCGCAGCGGCGATTTTTTCCAGCGCGCGCGCGATCAACTCCGCTGTCTGCGCGAGAGCGTCGAATTGCTTTCGCTCCAATAGATGCGGACGGAGCGCAACTCCGATCGGTCGATCGCCATAAAGCAACCGGTTCGTTCGCATGGCACTTCGGAGTCTTTCGAGAACTGCTGGCGACAACGCTCCGTCGGCCGCCAGTAGCCCGTGGTATTCCGCGATCGCGCGCTCGCGCAAACTGCTTGTCGATCTTATGGGCGCCTTCAAAATTCAATCATGGCTGTGCGAGCAATTCGTTCTGCATTTCTTGCATATTGAGTTTCACGCCGCTGCATTAAATACCACGAAAATCGTTCCTCCTGTGAGATAGATCTTCTTGTGAAATCGGCACGGGGCACCAAGCCGCAATCTCGGGATAAAGTCACGTGCGATTCCATTGAAGCGCTGTTCCAACGTCTCGGCAGCTCGCCAAGTGGCCTAACCAGTAGTGACGCCCGGGAGCGTCTTGCCAGATTTGGCGCAAATCGGCTTAAAGCAAAGAGCCGCGCGGCAGCGTTTACTCTCCTGCTGGGACAATTTAAGAGCCCGATTGTCCTCATTCTGATCGGTGCGGCTATCTTGTCGATTTTTCTACAGGACGCGAGCGATGCCGCGATCATTTTGGTAATTGTGCTTGTTAGTGGCCTACTTGGTTTTTGGCAGGAGCACGGCGCGGCCAACGCAGTGGCAAAGCTGCGTGCGGTTGTTGAGACCAAAGCGCATGTGCTGCGTGATGGCGCGGAAGTAATGGTGCCGCTGGAAGAAATCGTGCCCGGCGATGTCGTCCTATTGTCCGCGGGCGCGATCATCCCCGGAGACTGCCGATTGCTCGAGGCCCGCGATCTGTTTGTTAACGAGGCGACACTGACAGGCGAAACTTATCCGGTCGAGAAAACGCCTTGTGTACTCGCGCCTGACACTGCGCTGGCGCGGTGTACGAACGCCGCTTTCATGGGGACGCACGTAGTAAGCGGCAGCGGCAAAGCGCTCGTCGTCCACACCGGTCGGGACACGGAGTTCGGCAAAGTGTTTGAAAGTTTGAAACTGCGGCCGCCGGAGACCGAGTTTGAGCATGGCATCCGGCGCTTCGGCTATTTGCTTGCCGAAGTGACGTTCATCCTCGTCCTGGCGATTTTTGCGTTCAACGTTTACTTCCACAAACCGGTCCTCGATTCGTTTCTGTTCGCGCTCGCGCTAGCCGTCGGGCTGACGCCGCAGCTTTTGCCCGCCATCATCAGCATCAATCTTTCTCACGGCGCCCGTCGCATGGCGGAGAAAAAAGTGATCACGAAGCGGCTAGCCGCCATCGAAAACTTCGGCAGCATGAACGTGCTCTGTTCCGACAAGACCGGCACTATCACGGAAGGCAAGGTGCGCGTGCACGGGGCGCTAGACGCCCATGGCCAGGAAAGCTCGAAGGCGTTGCTCTATGCTTATCTCAACGCGACGAACGAGACCGGTTTTGTTAATCCGATCGACGAAGCGATCCGCGAATCGGCCGCGCCAAATTGCGAAGGCTGGCGCAAACTGGATGAATTGCCCTACGACTTTGTGCGCAAACGGCTGAGCATTCTCCTTGAAAAAGGCGGGCGTCATTTGCTCATCACCAAAGGCGCGCTGCGTCAAATGCTCGAGATATGCACGCAAACTGAGCTGAGCAGCGGAGCTTTGATCGACATCGATACCGAGCGTTCCAAGATCGACAAACAGTGGCACGAGTTCAGCGACCAGGGACTTCGCGTTCTCGGCGTGGCTTATCGCGATTGCGGAGCCCAAACGCAAATCCAACACGAGACCGAGAGCGGCATGATCTTTCTCGGATTCATCGTGCTATTCGACCCGCCCAAGCGGGGAATTTCCAACACGATTGGGGATCTTAAGGCGCTGGGCATTCGTTTGAAGATTATCACCGGCGACAACGCGCTGATCGCCGCGCACGTCGCGCGCGAAGTCGGCCTAACGAATGCACGGATTCTCTCAGGACCCGAAATGCGCAGAATGAACAACCAGGCTCTGACACGTTGCGCGAGCGAAGTGGACGTGTTCGCCGAGATCGAGCCGATGCAAAAGGAACAGATCGTCCTGGCCTTAAAGAAAGCTGGCCACGTGGTCGGCTATATGGGCGACGGAATCAACGACGCCACCGCATTGCATGCGGCGGACGTGGGCTTGTCGGTGGATGGCGCTGTCGATGTTGCGCGCGAGGCCGCAGATTTTGTTTTGCTGGAGCGCGATCTCGAAGTGCTGGTGGAGGGTGTGCGCGAAGGGCGGCGCACGTTCGCGAACACGCTCAAATACGTGTTCATCGCCACCAGCGCGAATTTCGGAAACATGTTCAGCATGGCTGGCGCGTCGCTTTTTCTGCCGTTCCTGCCGCTTTTGCCGAAACAAATTCTGCTCATCAATCTGCTGACTGATTTTCCGGAAATGACCATCGCGAGTGACAATGTCGATCCCGAGTTAGTGCAGGCGCCACGCCGCTGGGACATCGGCTTCATCCGGCGATTCATGGTCGTGTTTGGTCTCGTCAGCTCCGTCTTCGACTATCTCACTTTCGGCGTTCTGCTTTGGTTAAATGCGGCGGTCGCGCAATTTCGCACCGGCTGGTTTATCGAATCGATCATCTCGGCAGCGCTGATCGTGCTCGTTGTGCGGAGTCGGCAGCCATTTTTCAAAAGCCGTCCGAGCAGGCTGCTCGCGCTCGCGACCGCGCTGATTGTCGTCGTGACGCTGGTTACGCCGCATCTTCCTTTTGCCAGCGTGCTCGGTTTTCAGCCGATGCCGGTGCGTTTTTATCCGATTATTGCGCTGATCATTGTCGCCTACATCGTGGCAGCCGAATTCGCCAAGCTTCTGTTTTATCGCACTAATCGCGCGTCGTCGCGTCGGCCACGATTTTGGCCCAGCAAAAGCCAAAATCCGCCGAGACCGCTCTGACAGCAATGGCCTAAACGGGGGGCTATGAACACAATTAAGAACAGAAACGCGACGAGCATAATGACGAGGCGACATTTCCTGAAATACGGTGCAGGCGCCAGCGCTGCTCTGGCCTTCCCCTGGACGGTTCGACAAGCGTTTGCAGCTAGGCCAGCGCGCAGCTTGCTGACGAAGTATATCCAACCGCTGCCATTGCCCGGTGCTGGAATCGTAGTCGCCACCCCAAGCGGGACGAACCGGTACGCAGTCACGCAGAGACAAATCGCACGACAACTGCATCCTCATTTGCCGCCGACGCCGTTCTGGGCGTACGATGGCGGCTCTGGACTTGCTGGCCAGGCGGGCTCGTTCGGAATGGCGGTAGTCGCGCAGAGCGGCACGCCGCTCGATGTTAGCTATACCAATCATCTTCCCGAGATCTACCCCGACTGGATTCCGGTCGACACGCGTTTGACACCACTCGGCAATAAGGTGCGCGCAATAACGCATTTGCATGGCGCCTTTGTCGCGGGTGATAGCGACGGCAATCCGGCAATCACCCCGTACGGGTTCGGTCCTGGCGACACGCAGACCGTTCACTACACCGACCAGCTGCCAGAGAATCCGGCCACGTTGCTCTGGTTCCATGACCACGCCCTCGGCGCGACGCGCCTGAATGTGTTCGCCGGTCTGGCCGCCGCCTACATCCTCCGCGACCAGTTCGACACTGGGTTGGAACCAAATCCAATCGGCATCCCCGGCGGAGCGTACGAGATTCCACTCGTTATCCAGGATCGCCAATTCAGCCCAGACGGCAGGTTCTTTTACCCAACCGGCGACATCGAGGGCGCGATCTGGATCGGCGAGTACTTCGGCGACGTTATGCTCGTGAACGGCAAGGTGTGGCCATTTCTCAACGTCGAACCACGCATGTACCGTTTCCGGATCTTGAATGGCTGCAACGCCCGGATTCTCAACCTCGACATCGGAGGTCCAGACTTCTGGCAGATCGGGGCTGAGGGCGGCCTGTGGGATATTCCTGTGCCAGTGAAACGCTTGGTGCTGGCCCCGGCCTGAGCGAGCCGACGTGATCGTGGACTTCAGCAAGTTCGCCGGGGGCAGGCTAATGATGATGAATCACAGACCACCGAGCCCGGTCTCCAACCCGGCACCGCAGCTTCCGCAGGTGATGCAGATTCGAGTTAGAACAACGGTTTCCCAGCGAGGTCCACGCTCCATCCCATTAAGCTTACCAGGGCGTGCCGCCAACCTCGGCAACCCGATCGTCACGCGATACATCACCCTCAATGAGATCGACCCAGAAGAGGCCGGCTGGTTCCTGAACCTGAACGCCGTGCACTTCGAGGCCCCAATAACAGAAACGCCGAAGGTCGGGACGATCGAGGACTGGGTTTATATCAACCTGACCGGAGACACGCACCCGATCCACAACCACCTCGTGACGTTCCAAGTCGTGGGGCGGACTCCGTTCGATGCAGAGGCCTATGAGCAAGCCTACGGCGGTCCGACCGGGGTTCCGGGCGGGATCGACCCGACTCCGTTTGTGACGGGTCCGATGATTCCGCCCGACCCGACGGAGCGCGGCTTTAAAGACACGGTCAAGGCCAACCCCGGCTACTTCACGACCATCCGAGCAAAATACGACCTGCCGGCCGGCGTGATCGCGCCGCAAACCTACGTCTACCACTGCCACATTCTCGAGCACGAAGACAACGACATGATGCGACCATTCACGGTCATTCCCTGACCCTTATGCCTCTACGGGGCATCAAGCGCATTGCATGCTCAGCGCCCGACCCCTGGCAGTATTCGTAGCGAGCAAAATCTTCGTGGGTTGCAATGCGAGACCGCACACAATGGGCGCCAGGATGCCGCAAACTGGCCCGGTCAACGAAAGGGCCTGACTGGTTTCCCCATCAACCGCGATCATTGCCGCTTACATCGTGGCTGCGGAGTTCGCAACGTTTCTGTTTTATCGCACAAATCGCACGTCAATTGCCTCGAAAATGCAGTAGCCGCATTTGCTGCGCTGAACAAAAAGTGGTGAGGAAATAACAATCCCGGCTTAGCCGGGTTAGGCCTTTCGAGAGATCGTTACATCAGTTTAGGAACTGATGAAGTGATGAAATCAAGATGCAGAGCGGCTAAAGAAGAGTTCCGAAAAAACAGCGCGGTCTGCGATCGCGTTGTCACGTTGCTGCATCTGATCTCGAACAAGGCGCGGTTCCGAATCATCTGCCTGCTCTCGGAAGGCGAGTTCTGCGTGCACGACATCATGGACGTGGTGAACGAGGGCAAACTCTCACACGTCTCGCAGCAACTTACGTTGTTGCGTCTTGCCGGCATCGTGCAAAAGCGCCGCGACAGCAAGCGTATGCTCTATGGAATCAAGGACGAGCGCATTCGCCGGCTGATCGGATTTCTTCGTCTGCAATACCTTGGAGAAACAACAAAATGAAAAAGCTACTTATTCTCGGCGCCGGAACAGCCGGCACAATGATGGCCAATCGTTTGCGGAAAAAATTGCCCGCGGCCAAATGGCAGATCGACATCGTCGATCAATACCCGAAACATTATTACCAACCCGGCTTTCTCTTCATGCCGTTCGGCATTTATTCGGGAAAGCAGGTCATCAAGCCAAAGCGGAAGTTCATTCCGCGAGGAGTCCATTATTTCGAATCGGAAATCGATCGCATCGAGGCGGAGCGCAATCGGGTTCTGTTGCGCTCAGACAAACAACTAAGCTACGACCTTCTAATCATTGCGACCGGCGTGAAAACCGCGCCGGACCAGGTCGAAGGGATGCTCGGCGACGATTGGCGGAAGCGCGTATTCGATTTCTACACATTCGAAGGCGCTTCGGCTTTGCATAATGCGTTGCGCAATTGGAACAGCGGCAAACTGGTCGTGCATGTCACCGAGATGCCGATCAAATGCCCGGTCGCACCGCTCGAGTTCGCATTCCTCGCCGATTGGTGGCTAACGGAACGCGGGCTGCGCAGCAAAACTGAAATTACTTACGTCACGCCTTTGTCCGGCGCTTTCACCAAACCGATTGCTTCGAAAGTGCTCGGTCATCTGCTCGAAGAAAAACGGATCAACGTCGTTCCGGATTTTAACATTAGCAGGATCGATAATGAGCAGCACAAGATCGTTTCCTGGGACGAAAGGGAAGTTGATTACGATCTACTGGTCACCGTGCCCACGAACATGGGCGACGCCGCGATCGAACGATCAGGACTGGGCGACGAATTGAATCTCGTCCCCACGAATCGCCACAGCCTGCAATCAAAACAGCAGCCGAACATTTTCGTCCTTGGCGACGCGACCGATTTGACTTCTTCAAAGGCTGGCTCGGTCGCACATTTTCAATCCGAAGCCCTGGCTGAGAACATTCTTCATTACATCAAAGGCGAGCCGCTCGAGTCGCAGTTTGATGGTCATACGAATTGCTTCATCGAATCCGGATACGGAAAGGCGTCCCTCCTCGACTACAACTACGACGTAGAACCGGTCCCCGGAAAATATCCGTTGCCATTCATCGGGCCGTTCACGCTGTTGGGCGAAACGCGCTTGAACCATTTGGGCAAGCTCGCCTTCAAGTGGGTTTACTGGAACCTACTGCTCAAAGGTTTGCCGATGCCTGGAATTGGACATCACATGAGCCGGCTCGGCAAACAAATTCCCATGGAAGCATTACAACCTGCCTAACGAAAGGAAACCTTATGACACAAAAACAACTCAACGGTGTGACCATCGACGTTGACGACGACGGTTACCTGATCAATCACCCGCAGTGGAATCGCGATGTCGCCGCTGCGCTGGCTAAGGAACTCGGCATCGAACTAACCGACGCGCATTGGAAGGTCCTCGATTTCATCAATAAGGATTTCAATGAAAAGGGCGTGGTGCCCGGGATGCGCCGCATGAACAAGATCGGCGGCATCCCAACCAAGGACCTCTACGCCTTGTTTCCCGACGGACCGATCAAGAAAGCCGCGAAGATCGCCGGCTATCCGAAGCCGGTCAGTTGCGTATAACAAAAACTGCTATGCCTAACGAAAACAAAGTTAAAAAGGTCTCGATCATCGTCTCGCGCGGATCGCTGGAGGGCGTTTATCCGGGCCTCATCATGGCCAACGGCGCGCGCATGGAAGGCATCGACGCGAATCTCTTTTTCACGTTCTTCGGCCTGCACGCGATCGTGAAAAAGAAGATGAACAACATCAAGATCGCCACCGTCGGCAATCCTGCGCTTTGTGTGCCGACGCCGATGGGTCTGGGCATGCCGACGTGGATGGGCGGCCTCCCAGGCATGTCGTGGATCGCCACCGCGATGATGAAAAAGGAAATGGAAAAGATCGACATTCCGCCAGTGAGCGAGTTCATCGAAATGATTCACGACGCCGGCGGCAAGATCTACGCCTGCAAAGCAACCGTGGACATGTTCAAGCTGACCAAGGACGACTTCTGTCCGCAGGTGGACAAAGTCCTCACCGTCGGAGAATTTTACGAGCTTTCTGCCGGCGCGCAGATCATCTTTACCTGAAGAGAGTTAGTTGAGATCGAGCTAACGCGTCTCTCCTGTGCGAGTCATTCCCCGCGAAAACGCAGGAGCCGCAAAGCGTTTAGCACAACCACTACCGTGCTGCCTTCGTGCCCGAGGACGCCAACGCTGAGATTGATTTTCCCGGCGAGCGCAGAAATTACCAACAGCACAATCACGCCTAACGAGATGATGATGTTCTGGCGAATGATCGCGCGGGCGCGTCGGCTTAACACGACAGCGTGCTCAACGTTCTCGATCTTGTCGTGCATCAAAATAACGTCCGCTTGCTCCAGCGCAGCGTCGGACCCGCGGGCGCCCATGCCGATCGCCACGTCGGCCGCGGTCAAACTCGGCGCATCATTAATGCCGTCGCCGACCATCGCGACTTTCTTCCCCTGCTGTCGCCAGCGATGGATGCATTGCAGCTTGGTGTCCGGCGCGATTTCCGCGTGGACTTCGCGGATACCCACCTGCGCCGCCACTGTATCTGCCGCCGCAACGCGATCGCCCGTCAAAAGCGCGACGGCCATCGCGTTTCGCCTTAAAAACGAGATCACATCTTTTGCCGCCGGTCGAATCTCGTCGCGCAAATAAATCACCGCGATCGGTTGCTTGCCCGCAACCCAAACTTCCGCGTCGCTTCCACTCAGCATCTTTGGCAACGCGAGGTTGCGACTGATCAGCAGTCTGCGGCTTCCGATGAGGATGGTTTCACCGTTGACGGAGGCCTCCATTCCAAAACCGGAGATGTTGAGAAAATCGGTCGCCTCAATCGGCGGCAACGCGCGTGTCTCAGCTTCACGCGCGATGGCACGCGCCAGCGGGTGGGTTGAGAAACGCGCAACCGCAGCGGCGATCGCCAGCGCGTCGTCTTTGGAGCGGCCGTCGAAGATGTTGATCCTGCGGACAATCAATGTGCCTTTAGTCAGCGTACCGGTTTTGTCGAACGCGAATTGATTGACCCCGGCGAGATTTTCGATGGCTACACCACCGCGGAACAGAATCCCATTTCGCGCGCCAGCGGCGATTGCGACCAGAATTGCCGAAGGAATCGACAAGACCAGTGCGCAGGGCGACGCGACGACAAGCAAGGTCATGGTGCGATAAAACGCTTCCGCGATCGGTTTCTGGATCGACAACAAGATGACGAACACCAGCGTGCTCAGAGCGAGTGCTATCCAGGTATAGTAGCGGCTGAAGCTGTCAGTGAATCGTTGTGCCGGCGCTTTTTGCTGCTGCGCAGTTTCAATGAGCGCGAGAATGCGATGAAGCGCGCTGTCGTGCGCTTCGCGCGAAACGCGAATGACCGCCTGACCATCGAGATTGAGCGTGCCACTGCTCACAGAATCGCCGACGCGCTTTGGCACCGGAAGCGATTCGCCGGTCAGCGCCGATTCATCGGCCGAGGTTGCGCCTTCGATCACCACGCCATCGACCGGAAATAATTCGCCAGCTTTAAGGAGCAGCTCGTCGTTCGGCCGCACTGTTTCGATCGGGACTTCGATCCACGAGTTGCGTTCGCGGCGGAGCGCTCGCTCAGGCGCGGTCTTCAGCAGCGACTCGATGGTTTTGTTTGTGCGATGATTGGCAAATTGCTCAAGCGCGTTGCTGAGCGAAAACAGAAAGAGCAGCGTCGCGCCTTCCGCAAATGCGTGCACTATCGCGGCGCCGAGGGCGACGAAGATCATCAAAAATTGGACGTCGATCTTGCGCTTCTTAAGCCCGCGCCAGACATCCTGAGTGGCGAACCAGCCTCCGGTGAGGTATGCAATCGTAAATAAGGCGACGATTGGCCAAGGCGGAAAGGCAGCCCGCTGCAAAATGAAACCGGCGAGTGCGCTCAACCCGCCCACACTCGCGAGCGCGAGCATGATTCGGTAATCGCGGATGGTCGCTGGCGGCACCGGCCGGTTCCGCCAGCGCGGCAGCGGTATGCGCTTCCAAATCAAACGCGGCTCGTCAGCCGGGTGCGCCCGATGAAACTCGGCGATGTGATCGTTGATTCTATGTCGATGGAAAGGCGGCGAACGCTCACTCGGGTGCAGAGAAATGTCCCACTCGCCGTCAAACTCCTGGCGCACCTCCGCTTGAATTCGATGCAACAGTCTCTTCGACGGCGGATTGTAAAATCCGATGTCGATCTTGCGGGCCTGTGCATCGACTCTGAGTTGCTTTACTTCCGATTCCGCCGCGAGAATCCGTACCACCGGCGATTCAAGATCGCGAAGGGGCCGTGCCTCATGTCCGTTGCGTTGAGCCTTCATCAGTTATCACCGCCCGACTTTTCAAGCTGACGCGTGCCAGTGTTCCTTTCTGAGGTAACCATAAAAGCGATGCCGGAAGCCCGCTTGCCGCGATTTGGTTTTAGCTGGGCAAAAATTGCGCAGCGCCGCATGCGGATGGCAATTATTTCGCTAGCGACCGCGCCAGATGAAACAGTTCGCTCTTGAGCGGTTTCCGTTTGCCGGCGACGTCGGTCAAAGGAGTGGCAGTGATTTCAGAGCCTTCCATCCCCATCAGAATTCCTGTCTCACCGTCCAACAGATGATCGACAACAGCTGCGCCGAGCCGTGCACGCTGTTGAATGTCGCCACAAAAAACGCACAGCGTTTGACAACTCCGGCAGAGCGGGCATCCGCCGCGCGCGGCATCCTTTTGGCAATGAAAACACAAACACTCTCCGACAGGGCGACAAAGTTACGCAGCTCGATCGCTAACGAGGCCGACGGACAGGGGCCAATCGCGATCAAGAAAATATTGGCGCCAACAGATTTCTCCCCCGCCTCGGAGAAAGCTTTGCAGTATGCGCGGCGCTTTGCCGAGGAATTGAGGTCTGAAGTGACGTTACTCCACATTCTCGAACCAGTGGTGCCGCTGACTTTTGAAGGGCTGACCATGGCATCGCCTGCGGTGGAAACACAATCATCCGAAGCGGAAAAGAGATTGAAAACGCTAGTCGCGTTCGCGCGCGGGCGAGGAATTGCCAAGGTAAAACCGTTATTTCGGCGGGGGGTCGCGTCGCATGAAATCGTCGAAGCGGCCAAGGAACTCGACGTCGATCTTATCGTGATGGCAACGCACGGTTACACCGGCTGGAAGCATTTCTGCATCGGCAGCACTGCGGAACGCGTCGTGCGCGCTGCCCCCTGCCCGGTGCTCGTTGTTCGTGAAAAGGAGCACGATTTTCTGTGAGATGAAAACGATCTGCTGCGCATTTTGCAAACATAAGCGAAATGGAAAATGCAAAGGCGGCGTGGCGACAATCGGTTTCATAAAATCAACGGCGAGGAACGCGAAACGGCGACCTGGTCGTCAAGAGTATGAAAACTCACACCGAACCAAAAACTGAACCGATGGCCACGCGCGTAGCGTTGCATCCATTTCTGGCAGGGATGAATCGCACGCAGCTGGCGTTGCTGACCGATTGCGCGATGGCGAGCCATTTCAAGCCCGGGCAAGTGATTATGCGCGAAGGCGAGAACGCGAACCGGTTCTATTTGATTGAGAGCGGCAAGGTCGTGCTCGAATCCGGCGAAGGTTTCGGCGAACCGGTGATCGTAGAAATGATCGGCGCTGGAAACCTGCTGGGCTGGTCGTGGATGTTTCCGCCATATGTCTGGCATTTCACCGCCCGCGCCGTCGAGGCGACGAAAGCGATCTTTTTTTACGGTACGATCCTGCGCGAATATTGCGAGCGAGATAACTCGTTAGGCTATGAACTTTTCAAGCGCATGAGTCCAGTCATGCTTCGACGGTTGCAGGCCGCCCGCAAGAAGATGCTTTCTCTTCATGCCGGCCAGACTTCGCTGGAACCGGTCGTTCTGGAGTCGCCGTTCATGGATCAGGAACAAGATGCGGATTGACGACCAAATCGGGCTGGAAGAGATTTGCTTTCCATGTCCGAAGCCGCGCCGGCGCGCCCGAATTCAAACAAGCAATTGATCGAGATGTTGCGCCGGTCCCGATTATTTCGGGATTACGAAAGCGTTTTTACCAGGGCGACAGGCCTGCCGGTCGCGCTTCGGCCGGTGGATTACTGGGCGTTGGAGCATCAAGGAAAGAAAAACGAAAATCCGTTTTGCGCGTTGCTCGCTGAGCGCCCGGCCACTCTGGCTGTTTGTTTGCAAGCGCACGAAGAAATGATCCGGCACACCCGCGAACTTCCGCACACTGTTACCTGTCCCTTTGGCTTAACGGAAACGGCGGTGCCAGTGAAACTCGGCGCCGAGATCATCGGATATTTGCGTATCGGCCAGGTGCTGCGTCACATGCCTGCCAGATCGGACGCGGCGAAAGTCAGCCGCGAGTTGGCTCGACATGGAGTCCGATTCACTAGCGAAATCCGCAAAGCATGGGACAAGAATCCACTCATCCCGCCGGACAAATACAACGCGATCGTGCGTCTGCTGACGTTTTTCGCCGAGCAACTTTCGGCCTTGACCAATCAAATCGTCCTGGAAAAACAGAATGCCGAGCCGCCGCTCGTGCAAAAGGCGCGGGCGTACATCGACAGGCATAAATCGGAGCCACTCTCATTGACTGCTGTAGCAAAGGCAGGGGGCGCGAGCATCTTTCATTTTTGCAAAGTTTTCCGCAAATCAACCGGCCTAAAGTTTACTGACTACGTCGCGCGTGTCCGGCTGGAGGACGCAAGGACACAGCTCGTGAACCCCAACCGCAGAATCAGCGAAGTTGCTTACGATGTCGGTTTCCAGTCGCTCACGCAGTTCAATCGCATGTTCAAGCGCGTGTTCGGCCAATCGCCCACTGAATTTCGCGCGCACCTGAACGGAAAACGTCCCTCAAAAAGGTAAGTTTGTGTTATTCCGATAGGTAGCCCAAATAAAGTTGGGATCGTAGTTGGCGCGCTGATTGGCGGCTGGCATTTAGTTTCGTCGCTCATGCTGTTGATTGGTTGGGCACAGCCGATCATCGACTTCATTTTCTGGGCGCACATGATCAAGCCGGTTTATGTTCAATCCGCTGGCTGCAGTCACACTCATTGTCATCACCGCGGTGATTGGGTACATCTTCGGTTCTGTAGGCGCTGTCATCTGGAACAAACGGCATCGGCCGTAATCGCGAAACGAAGACGACTGGCCACCCAAGGGGAACGCACGAGAATAGCTGCCGTGGGCTGCCGTGGGGCGCATTTGTGGCAAGTAACCCGCGCCTCGGAGTTTAGAGTTTCGGGGTAAATTGCGCCAGATCGTAGATGCCAAGGCGTTTTTCGATCGAGGCGACCTCGTCCACTATCTTCTCGAATCCGTCCTCGCCGAACAATTCGCTTTCCTTTCTTTCGAAATCTTCCCCGAGAGAATCGAACTCGTGTGACGAGACGAGCTTGCGGAACGCAGGAAACAGGACGGTGTCCTCTCGGGCTTCGTGCGGATTGTACATGCGGATGAATTGCTGTATTGAGTTCACGAGTTGGGAGCGCTCCGATTCATTCTGGAGTGAACCCAGGTTTGAGAACCGCATTGTCACATCGGTCACGCGACGGCCGGCCTGATGTTGCTCCCGCAGCACTTTCACAAGATCGACGAGGTGATTCGCTCTTTCGAAACGCGGGAAAAGAAAATCTTCCTCCAACTTCTCGTGATAATCTTCAATGAAACTGCGGATGGCTTTTGCCGCTTCCGCCAACGCCTCGGGCGGGAAAGCCTGCTTTGTGCTAATGCACCGCAGCACTTCGCCGTAGATAAGAAGCACGCGCTTCAACACGCCGTGCTCACGCATCAAATCTTCCGGCGGCGAAACTTCTTCTTCGTTTTCTTTCTCCGCGCCGAGCAATCTGCCGCCAGCGAGCGCGACACTGCCAAAAACAATGCCACTCTTCAGAAAAACTCGGCGGTTCAAATTCGATCCCGCACCATGCTGATCTCGCATTTCCATTCGTTTCCGAAGCCTAACCGCACGTTATGCGGTTACGAGCCTTAGAAAATCCAAGTAGTCAGGCGAAATCTCCCGCAGCAAGAATTGGATTAGTTCTTCGCAAAATCCGGTCAGCCGTTGAAACACGAGGGTCCTACTTTTTGCACAAAAAGTGAGACAGATGAATAGTTCGTTGAGCCCCGTCATTAACGGCACGTTCAGGAAATGGAGCTGAACTAATTGCATTCACGCGCGTGGTCATCGGTCTGGCCGATGCGACGTTGATGGACAGGCCAGTGATGATCGCTGGATAATCATTGTCGATCAAATTGTCGCGGCTGTCGGTAAAAGTGCCCTCGATTACGTCATCCGACGTTTCAACGCAGCTTCTGGACAATTTGTGCATAGCAAAAGCCAAACGAAGCGTAGCACGACACTGGGCCGTGACCTTAGAGAAGTACAGTTCAAATGCAGTTTAACAATTCAACCTCAACAAAAAATGAAAACAAAAAACATGACAACTCTACACTTAAGAAAATCGGTTAATCGCTCGCTTTGCCGACGCGGTTTCTTTCTTATCCCGCTGGTGTTCGGTTGCTTTGCGCTTTCACCCGCAGCGCAAGCCGTGACGCCAGCGCCAGACGGAGGTTATCCAGGCATGAACACCGCTGAGGGAACTCAGGCTCTTCTTAGCAACACAACCGGCGTCCAGAACACGGCCCTTGGTTTTCAAGCGCTCGAACGCAATACAGACGGCATGGATAACACGGCGACTGGTTTTCGAGCGCTAGTTAACAGCAGTGGTGATTCCAACGTGGCCACCGGTTGGCAAGCGCTGTTTGCCAACACGGTCGGTGACGCTAACACCGCCATTGGTACTAGCGCGCTACTGAAAAACGTAAGCGGTGACCGCAACATCGCATTGGGATTTTTAGCCGGCTCCAATCTCACCACGGGGGATGATAATATTGATATCGGCAACCTTGGTGTTGCTGGCGAGCACGAAACTACCCGTATCGGCACGACCGCGGTCCAGACTCGTGCCTTCATAGCCGGCATTCGTGGGGTCACGGTAGCAGGAGGCATAGGAGTCGTTGTCGGCACCAATGGCCAGCTCGGCACGACTACCTCCTCGGTGCGGTTCAAAGACGAGATTAAACCGATGGACAAGGCAAGCGAAGCGATCCTGGCGCTGAAACCGGTGACCTTCCGCTACAAGAAGGATCTTGATCCCGAGGGCATCCCGCAGTTCGGCCTCATTGCTGAGCAAGTGGAAAAGGTAAATCCCGATCTAGTAGCTCGCGATGCCGATGGGAACGTGAATACCGTGCGCTACGAAGCGGTGAACGCGATGTTGCTGAACGAGTTCCTCAAAGAGCACCGCAAAGTGCAACAATTGGAAGCGACTGCCGCGCAGCAGCAAAAAGAAATCAAAGCTCTCACTGCAAGCGTTAAAAAGCAGGCATCGCAAATCCAAAGGGTAAGCGCGCAACTTAAACTGAACAAGCCTGCACCGCAGATGGTGGCCAACAATCAGTAGAAGCTGTGGAAGCTCTAACAAGTAACCGGCCCTAGTTCACAATCAGCCGTCACGCTTCAGTGCGTGGCGGCTGGATCGCGTGGTTGGGCGCGCCATCGTGATCTAAGACTTAGATCTCTCGGTTGGCTGCGGGTTTCGCTAGCACCTCGTGAATTGAGGCTCTGGTGCCAGCGCAGATGGGGGCGTAGCGAAGAAAATTTGTTCTCCTTGCATCTCTCCGTTGCAGAATGGAAGCACATTGACGAAAACGTGGGGTGAAGCTTCGATCCGTCGCTCGGACAATACCGCGAGCTCTCTTCGGCTGGTTCCGGATCACAGCCATCGCACTAGTTGACGCACAAAAAACGCGCGACCTTTCGCAAGCGATGGCGAGCCACAATCGCGGTGGGAATTCATGGTAGCGATATGAAAACACAAAATGTTCGGAACATTCTCGTCCCGATCGATTTCTCGAAGATGTCGATCCAGGCGATCGAAACCGCGAAGCGTTTGGCTCAGCGTTTTGGCGCGACCGTTCATCTGGCGCACGTTCGTCAGTTTTATTATTCGGCCGGATTCACCGCGCCGATGCCGTCAGTAGTTCCGTTTTCGGTTGTCACCAATGACCAGGAGGCGGAAAAAACTACATCGCGTCAGCTCAACGCTTTGGCCGCTAAACACGGGCTCTCGCGAGCGACCTGCCATCTTCTCAGTGGTGCGCCGGCGTTCGACGAAATCTGCAGGCTCGCCCAAGAAATTCCGGCCGATCTCATTGTCATGCCAACGCACGGCCATGCCGGCCTCAAGCACGTCCTCCTCGGCAGCACCGCGGAGCGAATCGTGCAACATTCTCCGTGCCCGGTCCTGGTCACGCGCGGCGCTCCTCACGGCATCCACAAAATTCTCGTGCCCGTCGATTTTTCCAGCTGCTCGCTCGAAGGACTCAAGTATGCCATTGAATTTACGGGGCGTGTCGCAAAAGTCATTGTCTTTCATGCCGTCTATCCGGGCTATGCCTACACGGCCGACGGCTATGCGATGTGCGATTTCACAGTGGTCACAGACGCACTGCGCAAGGATGCGGAACGACAAATGCGCGAGTTCTTGCGCGCGGCGCGATTCCGCAGCGTAAAGTTTGAAGCTGTTACCCGGGTGGGTCCGCCGGTGGATGAAATCTGTGCCTTCGCCCAGGCGGAGGATGTCGATCTTATTATCACAGCGACCCATGGCCGGACCGGTTTCAAGCATGTGCTTATCGGGAGCATAGCGGAACGGGTGGTGCGCCACGCGCCCTGCGCGGTCCTAGTGGTGCCGTCTCATCCAGGCGTGAGAGCCCTTGCGGTGAAGTCGTCGAAGGTGGGCCGGAAAAAATCGGTGCGCCACAGTTCAAAGACGCGACCGCTCGAGGAAGAACCGGAAGAGACCGCCCAACTCACGCGCCGCAGCCGAAAACTGAAAGCCCACGCATTCCCGGAGCGGCGCAAAACTAACAGGTTTCGCGAATGGCGCTCGTCCTGAGCGTTCGCCAACGCAAAACACACAGACGGCGGAACAACCAAAACCAAGAAAACGCGTGGCCGAAGATTCTTCTGAGCAGTCGGGCCCGGGCGAAGTACTCAAAATCAAAAGAGTGCTTGCGCCAGTGGACCTTTCCGCGGCTTCGATGACGGCGCTTAATTACGCGGTTCCGATCGCGGAGCAATTTCAGGCCGATCTCCATCTGCTGTACGTTCACGAGAACGGTGATGAATTTTCTACGGACTCCATGTCACACCTTTTGCACGACATCGCCAAGATGCGGACGCGGGTCGAGATTCAGGGAAGCGCGACGCAATCGCGCCAGCCCAGTTTGATGCGAGCCGAAAACTGTCACGTCCTCATTGGCCGCGCATACAAGAAAGTGTGCGACTTCGCGCGCGAACTCGCGGCGGACCTGATCGTTCTCGCCACGCGCGGCCATACTGAGATCGCGCGAATCCTTCTCGGCAGCACAGCCGAGCGGATCGTGCAATTCGCGCCTTGTCCGGTCTTAGTTACGCGACAACGAAACGGGTCGAGTGAGGCGAGTAACGCGGAAAGAACTTCCACACAATTCGAATTCGCTCCGCGAAAGATTCTCGTGCCCGTGGATTTCTCGCAGTGCTCGATGACCTGGTTGAAGTACGCCGCGCTTTTTGCCAAGGCGTTCGGCGCAAAACTTCTTTTATTCCATGCGCTGTTCCCGCCCAACCCGGTCCTGTTGGACCGAATAAGCGCCAATCTCCCCGACGAATGGGGGGAGACGCGGCGGATGAACGCTCAGTTGGAAATGGAAGCGCTTATGCAGTTGCACTTTTTGCGCGGCGCGCCGTGCGAAACAGAGATCCGCACCGGTTACACCATTGAGGAAATTTGCGCCGCGATCGAGCACGCGGATGTCGATCTTATCATCACCTCCACTCACGGCCAGACCGAACTGAAGCACACACTGCTTGGTAGCGTTGCCGACCACATGGTGCGCTACGCGCAATGTCCGGTGCTGGTCGTTCCATCACGCAAGCGAAAGTCGCGCACGAGCTAGTCGGAGCCAAAAACGCCCGCTTTTTCGCAAATCACGCTCAGATCAAGCGCCTATGTCGGAACTAGTCTACGCTGATGAAAACGATTATTGAAGAAGGCGAGCCACCAGTAACTCCTTACAAGCAGCTGTTTGCCATGGACCGCGTGGACAGTGACTTGACGCCGATAATCGAAAATGCGCGGAGGTACGCTCAAGAGGAAATGAAGAAGCTGCGGCACTTGCGGTTCATGCACGGAGTTTCGAGCGAAACAGAAATCCGTAGCGGCTCAAGCGTCGACGAGATCTGCGCCGAAAGCCAGCGGCCAGATATCGACGTGATGGTGACCTCAACGCATAGCCGGACCGGATTTAAACATGCATTGATTGGCAGCGTCGCTGAACACGTCCTTCGCTACGCCGAATGCCCTGTCATCATCGTTCCAAGCCGAAGACCTTTCGAATATGAAAGAGAACCCTGTCCTCTTAGTTGACGCCGATGGCGATTCCGAAGGGATTGTGTCGGAAGCGGCGGCTCGCACGGGACACGCCGTGCTAGTGGCGAAGACGAGCCGCGCCGCATTTAGGATTTTAGCGCATCAGATGCGACGACTCGAACTCGTGATTGTTGATGTCGATCCGGGCGCACATGGCTTGGCTTTGCTTGAAGCGATTAGCGGATGCGCGGACAGACCGCCGATCATCGTGATCACAGCGTTGGAAGAAACTTATATGAAGCCGATATCTATGGAACACGGGGCCGCGGCCTGTCTGGGAAAGCCAGTCGCCATAGGAAAACTCAAGTCCACGGTCAATGATGTTTTGACGAATCGCTCATTAACGTGTGATCGCTGGGGGGTTCTAATCCCGCCTATCCACGGATTACATACCAACCCTCACTTTCGGGGTATCGCCGCGAAATTGAGCGCCACCAGCGCCAAGAAAGATAAAACAACGCCAGCGGACGGTCGACGTCGCAAACACAGAAACTCTGCAAGGAAGCGCTCTACATCATGAGTCGATCGAACACAGCTCTAGGGGCGATAGATTCGCCGAATGCATGCGCGAGAGCGGCGAGCACGGCCGGCCCTCACGTGGTCGAGCTTCGTGACTTGAGTTTGAGCTTCGGAGAGAACGGGTATTGAACGCCGTTTCTCTCGCTGTCGATCCACAGGAACGACTCGTCATCATCGGCCGGAGTGGCGCGGGCAAGACCACCATTCTGCGCTTGATTATCGGAATCCTCCAGCCGACAAAAGGCTCGGTTTTCTTCAAGCATCATGAGGTTTCGCGATTAAATGATCACGAACTGGAACCAGTCCGGATGCGGATCGGGATGGTCTATCAGCATGCCGCCCTGCTCAGTTCGTCCACGGTGCGCGAAAATCTGGCGCTGCCATTGCCGTTGACCGATAAGTCCTGCTGAGATCGACAAGATTGTCGATGAAAAATTGGAAATGGTGGAGATGACAGGTGAGGACAAACTGATGCCGTTCGAACTAAGTGGCGGGATGCGCACACGTGTCGGGCTCGCGCGTCGCCCTCGTAATGGAACCGGAATTGATTCTCTTCGACAAACCGACTCAAGGGCTTGATCCCCTGATCGCCGCGCTGATCGACGAATTGATTATCGATCTTACCAAAAGAACCAAGACGACATCGATCATCATCACGCACTTGATGGACAGCGTATTTCGAATCGCAACGCGCATGGCGATGTTGCACCGCGGAAAAATTATCGAAGAAGGAACGTCTGAAGAGATGAGACAATCTAAAAATCCTGTCGTGGTTCAGTTTCTGAGTGGCAGCACAAAAGGGCCGATGTTGGAGCGCAGCAAATATCACATGCTGTCGCCGGCCGATTGAGCCGAAGCTGTTCAATGTCGGATTCCCGCCGTCACCGAAAGTTCGTATGGATTGCAATTCTTTACGTCGCAGTGATCGCCATAGTGTTATATCCTGCGCTTCACGAAGGGCTCGGCGCCAGACTTGTCTTATGGAATTGTGTTCCGCCCACGCTTGGCTTGCTAGCGATCACCACGGCGTTGGGCAAATCCAGACCTCGCAATCTTGCATTACGATCACACCCGCGCGGTCGAGCCTCTCGAGCGCACCGCCGAATGGCAGGCGGGAGAAGTTGAGGAGACATTTTCGAGCACACTCTGAACTGGTTGTGTGCGCGGCAAAGATTTACGTTTTCATCCTGGCTGGTCTGGCGATCCCGGTCTTCGCTGAAGCGCCTTCCGAGCAGAGCGGGCAGCTTCCTTCTCAAGCCAAGCCGATGGAAGGCGTTTTGGTGCCGGTGCCGAAAGAGATATTCCATTCTCTGGACGAATTCCGCACGGCCAACTGGCGTGCAGTTCAACGTCTGGAGGTAGTCCATTGGAAATCGCATGGTGATCAAGTTCAGATCGCGCTCCTGCTCGGTGTCGCAGTCGCCGAAGGTTTCATCGCGATGGAGGCGGAGGATCCAACCGAAGTAAAAAACGTCGGCAACACCGTGTTGAGGCTGGCGCGAGGGCTCGGCGTCGAGAAGAGCGCGCTCAGGCGCAGTCGCAGCATCATGGAATATGCGGACAAGAACGAATGGGCGGCAGCGCGCAAAGAATGGGACGGCGTCTTTTCCGATCTCGAAAATGGAATGATTGAGGTCAAGAGTAAAGAGTTGGCGCAACTGGTGAGTCTTGGCGGATGGCTGCGCGGCACCGAAGCGCTCTGTGCGCTCGTGCTCCAGGATTATTCCCCCGAGCGCACGCAGATCATTCGGCAACCCGTTCTGCTCGATTACTTGGAAAAGCAACTTCTCGCGATGGACAGCGAAATAAAGAGCCGCCCGATCGTCGCAAAGATGGTGGAAGGAATACGGAGAATTCGCGAGCTCATTCAAAATGAAAACGGACCGCCGACAGAAAAAACTATCAGAGAGATCGATGGGATTTGCGAAGAGCTCGTCAGGCTTTCATCCCGACGCCCGGCGTGAGCTCTTAAATTCAAATTGCATAGCGGACCGCAGCATTGAAACGAAGTGTTCGTCGATCGAATCGAGCAACTTTTCAATTCGATGGAGCCATCGCTATTTCACGAGAAAGATCTCGATCATGACGTGGAAGAATTCATCGTTAGTTAGGCGCAGGAATATACAGGAATACCACCGGCACGATCCGCTCGTTTTGCGTATTCACATCAGTCAATACCCAGTCCATGCTGACGCGCCGCGGGCGGTTCAAAACGCAGTCCACAATTATTTTTCTTACAGAAGGAAACTAAACCGGCTGGAATTGAAGCGACTCGTGAAACAAGGGCGAACTAGTCTTGTCATCGGTTCGCCGTTTCTCGGAGGCTGCCTTTTCATGAGCGGAGCTGTTGGTGCGGAGAGAACGTGGAACTCTGCTAACTCTGGCCCGTGAAAGTCTCACCATCGGCGCCTGCGTGGCCACGTGGCGACCGATGCAAATCTTTCTCTGCGATTGGTGGCTGCTTCTGCGGGTCGGACACATCTACAAAAAGCTGAGCCGCGTGCCTGTGGAATTGCGGATGCGACCTGTGTAAGCCCGATCTTCATCGGCCGGTAAGAAATGGCTTGGGTGTCATTATCAACCACAATAAACGCCTTAGGTCTCACAAATTTCGGCGTGCCGAAGACGCATTGCCTCACAATAATTCAGCGTAATAGTGATGGGCGAAGTCCAAGAGCGTGTGGCTTATTACGAACAACCGAGCGTGCGGGATCGCATTTTCGAGTTCATCGGGGGCGACGAAGGCGATAATACGTGCGAATTTGTTGCTGGCGGGGGCGAAAGTGCCGCGCCACCGCACAAACCGTGTTCAACACGCGCGTTGCGTCTGCTCTTTGACCAGGGCTCTGAAATTTGTCGCTCGCTCTGGGACCACAGTGCCTTGATTGCAGATTTCGATATCGAGTACGTCAACTTCGACAACCCCGCGGAAGCATTCGTCGAGCCAGAACGCGCTTTTGCGATTCAGCAGCCGGTCGAGGAAACAATCAAACGACTCCTGCGAGAGTACGGGATCAAAGCGCTGCATGTTCTGAGCGGGCGCGGGCACCATTTCATTTGGCGAATCGACCAAGACTCAGCGGAGTTCAAACAATTATCGCAGCTCGGGCGGGGGCCACCGAGCTTGTGGAGGGCCGAAAGCGGACTTCATCCGCCCAACGACCGCGCAGTTCCGGTCGAACTCGCTCACGCATTTGCTGGTCTCGGTCTGGTGATGGAATTCCTGGCTCATCGCGTAAAACAGATTGCCGCGCCGCTCACCGAAATTCCGGTCGAGCTCACCGCAATTGAGGTCGGGCCTTCCGATCATGGTCGCGAGATGATTTCCATCGACATCTCGGAGTATGGCGATCCGCTCTATTCACGGACGATCCGGGTGCCGTTCAGTGTTTACTTAAAGCCATGGCAACAGCCGTGGGGCTTCGGTGCCGATGTGCTCACAAACTTGCAGCGGCTTTTCGTTATCCCGCTGCAGGGAATCGATTGGCGCGAGGGAATTTCCATGATGCGCGATCAATCGTTGACGGCCGATTTCGCAGCGCATAGCTCAACGAAAATTCCCGACGAAACTCGCGGTACTGGAAAACTGATAGTCAATTATAAGAAATCGACGCTCGCAAAATTTCACGCCGAGTATTATTCGCAGGAACAGCATCCGGCGCAACTTTGGCCGGAAACTTACGATCGGATGCCTTTGGAAATTTTGCCGGCTTGCGTACGCGTTGCACTGGAACAGCCGAACGATCTGCTGCTCAGGCCGGCATTTATTCGCCGGCTCGTTCGCGTGATGCTCGCGCTCGGTTGGCATCCACGCCACATCGCGGGCTTGATTTGCTCGAGGTACGAGCGCGATTTCGCCTGGACGCAATTTGCCGATGTCGATCCGGCAACGCGCGCCGATTTTTACACGCGCGTTTTTGCCGGTCTCTTCGCAGCCGGCACCGATGACTTGGTCGATTTCAATTGCGTCTCCGCCCAGGAACAAGGCACGTGCACGTTTTCAAACTGCGGATTCAATTTGCTAGAGTTCAAAGAATCGGCGTTGGAAAGGAGGGCGCATGACAAGCTGGCCCATCGGCCTTTCAACCGGCTGTTTTTATCATCAAAGCATTCTTGATTGTCTGTCGGCAATTCGCGAGAGCGGTTTCAGTATGATCGAAGTTTGCTCCGTGCCCGAGCATCTTGATTTTCGCGATTTGAAATCGGTGCGGCGCGCGGCGGAACGAATCAACGAGCTCGGCATGGAAGCGTACTCGTTCCATGCGCCATTTGCGCCGAACATCGACATCGCCTCTTCCGACCCGGCACAACGTGCCGCATCGGTCGCGGAAATTTTCAGGGCGGCGGAAGCGGCGGCACATTTGCGCGTGCACTATTTTGTGCTTCATCCAGGGCCGGAGAATCCGGCAGCTATTCCAGCCGAGGAACAGTTGCCGCGCATGCAACACGTTGTCGATTCACTGAATCAGGTCGCTCGACGCTGCAAAGAACTCGGCATCATGTGCGTGCTCGAAAACAAATTGCCGCATTTGCTCTTTGGAAACACGAGCGACATTTTGTGGATTCTGGACGGAATCAATTCCGCTCAAGTCGGCGTGTGTCTCGACACCGGCCACGCGTTTCTCGCGGGCGACATGCACAACCTCGTCCATAAGCTTTCCGGTCATTTGCGGATGATTCACGCCCACGATAACGGCCGCAGTGGCGATAATCATTGGCCGCCCGGCGATGGAAAAATCGATTGGGCGAAATTCCTGCGCGATTTAATCGAGGTTCGCTTCCGAGGCGCGTTCATTCTGGAAATGGCCGGCAACGACGATCCCGCTGTAACCATGAGAAACGCTCGTCGCGGTCGCAGCTACTTGCGGGAGATAGCAAGACGCTTGGCGCTCGCCACGTGAGGGCAACAAGCTTCGCAAAATTTGCGCAGTTAAAGCCAAATGGCGGTTATCGCCGGGAAAATTGCGGGACTAATTTCAAATCGAAGAAGGAGGCGTTATGAAAAAGTTTGAACTGTTCGAACCAGTAAGGATGGCCCTGATAATCAGTCTATCGGTTGGAATGGGTATTGCGTTTCACGAGGTGTTCTTTTTGCTCGCTTTGGTCCTGGCAGCGATCGCTCTTATCCACGCGATTAGCCAGCGCATCTATCGAGCAAGACTCACACATCGGCATCCGTGAGAACTCGTGAGTGGATATTCAATGAAATATCGTGCGCGACGGAACCGTGGCTGAGCATTCCTTGTACTGGCAAGTGCTGCGGCCGTAAAATTTCTCGCAGTTTTCTTACTGTTGCATATTTACACGCCAGTCAGCTCAAACCGGATAATACAAGCCGCATCGCTGCTTCGGAAAATGCTCGACTGGTTGGCTGAAGATTTAATCATGGCCTTGGAGAGCGCGCATATGAGCAACAGTTTCTTTATCATTGGAAGATTTACACACGAACACTCAGACTGTGCTGCAGAGATCACAAAGCATGGTCACGAAGTCGGAAATCATACGTGGCGCCATTTCAATTTGACTCAGCAATCCGATAACGTGGTGCGCGATGAGATCACACGGGCCGAACGCGCGATTGTTCAAGTCTCTGGGCAAAGTCCGCGGCCGCGATGGCGAGCTCCTTACGGCGCGCGGGATGAGCGGGTCCTGAAAATCGCCGCGAGTCTCGGTTACATCAATCTATTGGACGCTCGATAGCCAGGACGGAGTCGAACCAGTAAAAACTCCCCAGCTTCTGATTGATCGCATCACCAGCAAAAGCGACGCGGAGCTTGATGGCGCAATCATTTGCTGCACGTCGGCGTTCGCAGCACAGCGGACGCTTTGCCCGCTATCATTGCGAACCTTTCAAAGGCGCGGTTTCAATCTCGTCACGATTTCAAAGCTTTTGGAACCTGCGCCGAAACCGCAATGAAAATCCGCCCGCAAGAAATGCGCGGTAATTCGCAACTGCTGCGAAGTGTGAACCCGCACGTGCGTCAAAATTTTATCGTGAAGATACCGGTCATACTTCTGCTCACGAACGACAATGAATTGGAGGATGCCCTCGCCGAAGCGCTCTTGGAGCTCGGCGGCGTCAGCCACCTCACGCGCCATGCCGGGGATGCGTTAGAAACCATCTGCGGCGTCCATGATCTTGATCTTGCCGTTATTGACTTCGAACATGGGCCTCACGGAATGACCCTGCTCACGGCAATCAACACGTGCTGCGAAGATCTTCCCGTGATTGTGATCACTCGCGACGATGACAAACATGTCGAAACGCTGGCTTACGCGAATGGGGCCACTGCTTGCCTCCCAAAGCCGGTTTCGATAACGCAACTGGCGAGCGCAATTCGCGAATTACAGCGGTTGAAACCAGAACTGGCTCCTGCCTGACGAAAGGAAGATCGACAATGCAAAAAATGAAAGCCAACGTCTTTCGCGGACCGAACAATATCCGCATCGAAGAAGTGCCGCGCCCGCAGGCCGGCGCCGGTGAAGCCGTCATTCGGATCACGCTAACGACGATTTGCGGAACCGATCTTCACATTCTGCGCGGCGAATACCCGGTAAAGCACGGACTCGTGATCGGGCACGAACCGGTCGGCGTGATCGAAGAACTTGGCGAAGGATTGTCCGGATACAAAACCGGCGATCGCGTTTTGGTCGGCGCGATCACACCGTGCGGTCAGTGCCGCGCCTGTTTGTCCGGTCAATGGGCGCAATGCGGCCACGGCGAAGGGGTCGAAGCGATCGGCGGCTGGCGTTTCGGTAACACCATCAACGGGGCGCAGGCTGAATATTTGCTGGTCCCGAATGCGCAGGCCAATCTGGCAAAAATTTCGCACGAATTGAGTGACGAACAGGTTGTCCTGCTTGCCGACATTGCTTCGACTGGATTCAGCGGCGCGGAATCGGCGAATATTCGCATCGGCGATACGGTTGTGGTTTTTGCGCAAGGACCGATCGGCCTGTGCGCTACGGCGGGCGCGAAATTGATGGGCGCATCATTCATCGTCGGCGTCGAGAGCGATCCAGTGCGAATGAAAATGTCAAAACGAATGGGCGCAGATGTCGTGCTCGATCCGAAGCAGTGCGATGTCGTTGGCGAAATAAAGAAGCTCACACCGGGTGGCACCGACGTGGCGATCGAAGCGCTCGGCATCCAGGAAACATTCGAAAATTGTCTGCGTTGTTTGCGTCCCGGCGGCACGCTGAGCAGCCTCGGTGTTTACTCTGGAAAACTTCAGGTGCCGTACGACGCATTCGCGGCCGGCATCGGCGATTACAAAATCGTGACGACACTTTGCCCGGGCGGCAAAGAACGGATGCGCCGCCTGATGTCAATGGTGCTAGCAAAACGCTTCGATCCGCTGCCTCTGCTCACGCACAGTTTCAAGCTCGATCAAATCGTCGAAGCATATGAACTCTTCGGCTCCCACCGAGACGGCGTTTTGAAAATCGCCATCCGCCCATAGCGCGTTTCCGGCGAGAGACCCTGGCGTTATGAAAGAACAGCCCAGCTCGATTCCCAGCGTTGTCTTAGTTTCTCTAGCGATGCTTCCAATATTCGGTGCTGCGATCGGGATGCTCGTTTTCTGATTCGCTAACCAAGGTTTCGATTGATGCTGCGCCCACTCAGCGACCTGCCGCGGCGATTTTGCGGCGTGCGAAGGGCGCTGCGATGCCCGCGAGGAATCCAGATGCAATCAGCGATGAACGCTATTGCCATTCCGGCTCTTTCAAGCACCTGGCGATGATTACCACGTAAAGAGCCATCATCGCTACAACACCAGTTGAAATCAGGTATTCCATACTCGCCTCCTTTATATGAGCTTTTTAAGGCGACGATGAGTTTCGCGCTCTGCGGGAATTGGCTTTTCCTTTGCAAAAATTGCTTAAGCCAAAAGCAGCTGTTCATTGCGCCGCGCCAAGATTAGGCGAGCAAACCCCAAGCGGCGGAGAGCGTCACGACGCCATCCGTGGCTGAATGTGGCATGACGATGATGGCCTCATTCGCAGATCGGTTCGCACAATCCGTGCGGAGCCGAGGTCGCGCCGAACCGACGGAGATCTGGAAAGCGCGAAAGTTCATTGAGGAACATTCGGACGAAGAGCTTTCGCTGACGAGAGTCGCGAAGTCGGTCAACATCAGCGCCAATCACTTGAGCGAAAAATTCAAAGAAGTGACTGGCGTAAACTTTGTCGATTACATCGCCCGCAAACGCATCGAGAAGGCGCGTGAGCTGCTGCAAGATCGACATGTACGCATCAGTGAAATCGCCTTTGCTGTCGGCTTCCAATCGCTATCGCAGTTCAATCGCGTTTTCAAAAAGCTCACACGAAAATCGCCGACGCAATTTCGGGCCACAGCGCATCAGCGATAGAAAAATGCGCGCGCATATTTTCCGTAAAAATGCGCAGTCAACTTCGGCGACTCCTGAGATAACCGTGCGAGTTGAACTCTCTGAATCGATTTGCGGACCCAGTTTATTGCGTCGTGCGACTGATCGTTGGCTTGGCGTACGCATGTCATGGAGGACAGAAGCTTTTTGCGTATCCCGGCGGCGGTCACGGGATGTCAGGGCTCGCATTTACCGCGGGCATTATCGAACTGGTCTGCGGATTTCTGATTGCATTTGGATTGGTCACCCGCATCGCGGCGTTTCTGGCGAGCGGCGAGATGGCAGTGGCGTATTTCATGTTTTACGTCGGAACTGTGCCCACGCTCGAGGCGAAGTTTTATCCCATCATGAATGGAGGCGAACTCGCCTTGGTGTACTGCTGGATTTTCTTTTACATCATCTTTTACGGTCCGGGACGTTGGAGCATCGACGCGGTCTGGGGGAAAGGCGCAGCCACGGTGTCGGCATGAAATCAAAACATGCCGCTCCCCGTTATTTGCGAGCATTGATCGCGCTGGCGCTTTTCTCAATTAGCGGGCCGCTGCTGGCGCAAGGCAGCTCAGATTGGAAAGCTCCGCCCACCGCCGCCAACCGGCCGAATCCAGTGCCGGTAAACGCAACCACGCTTGCGGCGGGCCAGAAGCTTTACGTCTCAAACTGCCAGACCTGCCACGGGCCGACTGGAAAAGGGGATGGCCCGGGCGGAGCCGCATTAGAAAAAAAGCCGGCTGATTTGGGTGCGCGCATTCGGTCAGGGGAAAGCGATGGTGCGCTGTTCTGGAAAATATCGGAGGGACGATCGCCGATGGTTTCCTGGAAAGGATCTTTGAGTGAGACACAACGCTGGGAGCTTGTGAATTACATCAAGAGCTTGGCGGGAAAATAAATGACCCGCGCCACGCCAGCGGCACTGCTTGTGGCTATGGTATGCGCCCTAACTACGGCCGCGCTGCTCCTGAATCCTTTTGTGACTCAAGCGCAGGATGCGCAAAGTCCTTCAACGCAAGCGCAGGGTGCGCCGAGTTCCTCGACCCGAGCGCAGGATGCCGCGAGTTCTCCGCCTCCGGATTATGTGTCCCGCGCCGAGTATGACAAATTAAAGGCGGAACACGAAGCGATGAAGAAAGAACTGGAAGCTTTGAAAACGGCCGTTCAGCAAATGACGAATGCCCCCGCGCCGGCAACTGCGGCCGAAAAGCCAGCTGCGCCCACCAAGGGTCCTTCACCCGCCGCAACCGCAAGCGAAGAAAAACAAGTCGCCACCGCTACAACGCCACAAGCCGCAACCCCCTCCACTGAGGTAGAAACCGTTCCCTCCGAGTCATCGGGTCCGCTGGCGACCCATGATTTCAGCATTGTCGGAGATGCTGAAGTTCAATTCGCCAAAGTTTCCCACCAACACGGAGCTTTCATGTTGGCCGATTTTGCGCCGATCTTCCTGTTCCGGGGCGGCGACAAGATTCTCTTCGAAGCCGGCTTTGATTTCATCCTCCAGAACAATGCACCAGACAGTGCCGGGAACACGACCACCGTCAATCTAAGCTTCGCAACGCTCGACTACCTGATCAATGACTACATTACGTTCGTGGGCGGCGACATGTTGCTGCCACTGGGCACTTATAGCGAGCGGAGCGCCGGCTGGTTGAACAAATTTCCCGATGCTCCCTTACCGCGAGCGGTTCTTCCCGGCAACGGCGTCGGCGTACAACTGCGCGGCGCAATCCCAATCGGGGACAGGGGCCCAAGCGTGACCTATTCTGGCTTTGTAGTAAACGGCCCAAGCTCCGTTGATGGCAGCGGCAACGCCGATCAACTCGACCTCGACGGCAACGTGGGCCTCACCAGCGACGGCAGAACCGCCAATCTTCACGGCGGTATGGGCGAGGGAGGGCGCATCGCCTTTTTTTGGCCGTGGAAGCCGCTCTGGGACCTGGAAGTGGGCGCCTCTGGCATGTCGAGCCCATGGGATAACGCCGGAAGACGGCAATGGAGTGCCGCTGTTGCGGATTGGGCGCTGCACCTCGGGCCGTCCGTGGAAATCAAAGGCGAATACATGCACACCTGGGTTGGAACAGACGACTTAGGCACCATTACTCCACGCGGCTGGTGGCTGCAGGCGGGTTACAAACTATCGGGTCTCAAACTGAATGTGCCCTATCTTGACAAGCTTGAGCTAGTTGGCCGCTATGACACGGTTAACGACGGCTTGGGAACGCGGACAAATCGCGGCACGGTTGGCGGAGTCTACTACGTCACCAACACTCTATGGCTTGAGGGCGATTATGAATTCACCAGCAATCGCGGGCCTAATCCGCAGCCGGACGATACACTCCTCTTCCAAATCTCCTACGGATTCTAACTACCACCATACCCACTTCCAAAATGACGAATCGTTCCATCTGCGGCTCAATTAAATGGATTCAGCTCGTCGCCGCTGTGGCAATCCGCGCGATAGTAGCAACCGTCCTTTTACCTGTCACCGCGCAAACCACCTCGGCTGGCTCAGAAACCAAGGTGGAAACAACCGCTCCAGTAAAGGCGGAACCCCTATCGGGGGCCGAACTCTGGACGCTTAATTGCACCCGCTGCCATACCGCCCGAGCCCCGGGCGAATTTACCGCTGCCCACTGGCAGACAGTTCTGACGCATATGCGAGTCCGAGCAAATCTTCCCGCCTCTCAAGCCAGGGAAATCCTAAAATTTCTTCAGTCGGGCGCGGGAAAACAATAGTGCGAAGCGCCAGGAGTTGCCTTGACGGACACAGCCTTAACAAAGCCAATGAAGTCGATAAACGCGTGATTCTTAATATAGGCGAGTACGTTCACATTATTCATCGCCAACTCTTTCCAGGCGACGCACAACGCCATTTCGTAGGCACAGTGGAAGGGCACGAGGGACCGCTCGTTCGTGTGAAAGGCTGTCTCTTTGCGATGGATTCGACGCAAAGCCAGTTTGTCAGACGAGAAGAGCTCCGCACCCGCATAGTTTCGTTGAACGAAGCGGTAATAGTAAATATTCTACCGTCGCACGTGAAGATTGACGAAATCACTTACACGCATCGGCCCAACGGAGACATTCTTGTCACCGATGGAACCGATTGGCATCTCAACATCACGCATTTGTAAGTTGGAGATACCAAATCTTCGAAAAAGAAGCGGAACATGAACGAACGCAATAGGGTTGCGCCGGAACGGGCCGACCTCGAAGCGCAGGTCGCCGCTCACCCCTTTCTTATTGGAATGAGCGAGCATCACATTCGGCTGCTGACGGATTGCGCGATGCGTTCACGTTTCGAGGCCGGACACTTCATCTTTCGCGAAGGTGAAACTGCCAACCGTTTTTATCTCATCGAGCACGGCAAAATAGCCCTTGAATCGTCAACTCTTGGCGACCCGGTCCGAATCGACGAGATACACGATGGAGATTTGCTGGGCTGGTCGTGGCTTTTCCCGCCGTATGCATGGCATTTCACTGCGCGAACATTGGAAGAGACCACCGCCATTTTCTTTTACGGGACGGTCCTGCGCCAATACTGCGAGAAAGATCACTCTCTCGGTTTTGAGCTGTTTAAACGAATGAGCGTCGTCATGCTGCGGAGACTACAAGCAGCTCGCCAGAAGTTAATAAGCGCTCGGCGAATCGGATAATCGGTGACTCTTTCGATAAACAACATTTTTTTCCACGCATAGCAACGCGCCTCAAAAAACTCCGCCGAAAAGCGCTTGCCAGGTCACCCAGGATGCCTGACTTCCAAATTTAACCCGTCGTAGGTTTCATCGACAATTTGGTCGACCACCGCTTTCATGTCGTGTGTGCGCTCGTAGGCAGCGAGTTGTCGATCCGCGCCAGTGCCTTCGCGCATGATGCGCTCGATGTGCGCCATCTCGCGTCTGCTCCCGAGCTCGTCCACTTCAGTTGAGACGAACTCGAGCAGTTCGCCTAACAAACTGCGTGTATCCACTTCCGTTTCCTTGCCGAAATCGATCAGGTTACCCTCAATTCCGTAACGCGACGCGCGCCAGCGATTTTCATCGAGCAGACGCCGCCGGTAGATGCGAAAAGTAATGTTTTGCCGCAGTAATTTGAAGAGTTTCGCGATGATTGCCTGAATGAGGGCGGCGATGGCGAGGGTGTCGTCCACGCGCGATTGCGCATCGCATACCCGCACTTCCAACGTGTCAAAGAACGGATGCAGCCGAATGTCCCACCAGATTTTTTTCGGATTGTCGATGCAACCGGTTTTCACCAGCAGCTTGCAGTAATCTTCATATTCGGAGAGCGATTCGAACGAATCGGGAATGCCGGTGCGCGGAAATCGCTCGAACACTTTGAGCCGGTAGCCTTTTAATCCCGTATCCTGGCCGACCCAAAACGGCGAGTTGACTGACAGCGCATAAATGTGTGGCAGAAAATAGCGCGCCTGATTCATGACGTGAATGGCCGAGTCACGATCAGGAATTCCGACGTGCACGTGCAAACCAAAGATGAGGTTCGCCCGCGCGAGCTGTTGCATGTCTTTGACGATATCGCGATAACGCTCCCCTTCGGTGATGAGCTGATCGCGCCAATGGGAAAAGGGATGCGTTCCAACCGACGCGATCTTCAGTCCGCTACGTCCGGCGAGCTCGGCCAATCTGCTGCGCAATTCGACGACGTGCGCGCGCGCATGCTCGATGGACTCGCAGATTTCGGTGCCGAGCTCGACGACGCTCTGGTGCATCTCCGGCTTGATCTGCTCCTTCAGGATGACCTTACCGCCCTCGAGGATTTCTTGAATGTGCGACCGCAATTCGCGGGTCTGGGGATCGACAATCGCGAATTCCTCCTCGATGCCGAGGGTGAAGACGTGCTCTTTTTTCACCGTGAGTCGACGCAAGCTTCTCTCAAAAATGTAGCCCTGTCGAAATCAATGACGAAGCACGAATGTCGAAGGAAGCTCGAATGTCTAAATGACGAAAAGCGGTTCTAGCTTCGTCATTCCTTCGTCATTGGGCAGTCGTCATTCGTCATTTTTTGCGCGCTGGTCCAAACACGTTAGAGGCGTTTGACGAAAACCAGCGGCAAGATGTAATCCTTGAACTTTGGGGCATCCTTTTCGCCCCGAATTTTGCAAGCCGCATCCCAAAGCATTTGCTCCATGGATTTGGTCGAGAGAATTTCACTACGGGTTGTGCCGCGTTTTCGACGGCGTGGAGGTTCTGTTGCAACTTCCTCATGGCGGAGAGCCAGGTCGCCTTGGCCAACTTCTTCAAGCAGGGCGTCCAGGGCCAATCTTGCCAATCCCTGCGGCGCTGCGCGTCCGTTTTCCCACCGGTTAATTGTAGCGAAAGAAACGTTAAGCCGTTGAGCGAGCTGTTCTTGACTAAGGTTAAGCCGATTCCGCAGGTCGCGGATGAGTGACGGCATATCGGGCCGCATCTGCCCAGTATGCTATAACAAATACGTCGTGGTCACACGGATTTTTATGCCAACTCCCGCAGTTCTCGCCTGGAGGCCGCCGCCTGAAGGAATTTGCCCCAGCTCAAATTATCCCGGCCGGGAATGTGTTCGCGCGCTTTGCGGATGGCCATTTCCGAAACCGCCTCTACGACCCATTCGAAATTTGCCTGGCCGACGGAGGCCGCTTCCGCATCCGGGGCCGGATTGCCAAAATCGATGGCGAACGGTACACTGTCGCGCACGGCAAACTCAACCGTGTTCAAGTCGTAACCGAGATATTGATTCAGCGCGAGCACGCCCTGCTCCACCTTTTCGAGGATCTCGCGCGGAGTGTGCCATTCGGTTTGATAACGCAAATGATACGGATGTCGGGGGTCGTATGGCATGATGCGGACGTGGCATTGATCGATGCAGTAACAACGAAAGTACATCTCGAACTTCACTTCCTCCTGTAACATCATCACCAACTGGCCAGTGTCGTTGTAGGCGCGGAAAAACTCGTCACGATTGTGCAAGCGATAGACGTTTTTCCATCCGCCGCCGGCGAACGGTTTAAAAAATGCCGGCCAACCGACGTAGTTAAAGATTGCTTCCCAATCGAGCGGATAGCTCAGATTGCAAAATGATTTTTCATTCGTATCGGGCGGCGGCTGGTTCGACGGCAACAGCACCGTGCGCGGAACCGCCACGCCGATCTTGGTTGCAAGCGCGTTGTTGAAAAACTTATCGTCAGCGCTCCACCAAAATGGGTTGTTCACGACGGCAGTGCCGCTGATCGCCGCGTTCTTTAGCCATGCACGATAAAACGGCACGTCCTGCGAGATGCGATCGATCACCACGTCATACCCGCACGGCTCACCTTGGACCACTTTGTCGATCTTGACGAATTCGGCCTCGACGTCTTTGCCGCCGGCTTTTTGATTCACCCGCTCGACAAAGGCCGGCGGAAAACTGTGTTCCTGTCCGAAAAGAATTCCGATTTTTTTCATAGTGAGTCTTTGTCATTTCGAGCGAAGTCGAGAAATCTCTTACTGTTTTCACTCGTGTCACGCGATTACAATTTCTGGGTTTGTATCGTTACGAATCGGAACCATTCGGTTCTTTATATCGGGGTAACAAATTCGCTCTCGCGCAGGGGCCTGGGAACATCGTGAAGAGATCGGCGCAATTTTTCCAGCGGCATATCGATGCAAGAGATTGATTTACTATGAGCATTACTCCGATATTCGTGGTGCCATTGCGCGAGAGACCCAACTAAAGAAATGTTCGCGCGCCAAAAAGTCGCGTGATTAACCAACTAAATCCGACTTGGCTGGATTTGGGCGCGGACGTGCTGGAAGACCGATAAATAGTAAGAGATTTCTCGACTACGCCTACGGCTCCGCTCGAAATGACAACAAATTAAAATGATTTCGGATGCCAATCCGGCTTTGAGAGACTGCCCTCGCCTTTGTATTCGAAAAGTTTATAGACTGGAGCGAGCACTACACCCGGGCCTTTTGGGTTAATGCGCACCTCGAAATCGAGTTTGTCATCGAGAAAATGAATGTCGCCACGTCCGAGTATGGAGAAAAGTTTGCCAGCGACATCGAAATCTTCGGTATGAATGATCCCGTCTTTGATCGCAAAACTGGCACCGGCCTGGTGCGCAATGCTGTAACCCGCGGTGCCGGGCAAAACGTAGCTTAGAATTCCGGAAAGCGGACCGAAGATAGGAATGGCGAACACATCGCCGTTTGTCACTTCCACCTCTCCGCTGCCGTTCATCTTGCGCGTATCAGTTCCGAACCCCTTGAAGTCGTAAGTGCCGCTCAATTCGCCCTGCGCAGTTTTGTAGTTGTAATAGAGATCGGTGAGGTGCGGAAAATTGACACCATTGACGGCAAGGCGCGCGTGATAACGCGGGTCGTTGTGCGCAAGCGAGATATCGGCGCTGCCGCGCAGGTTGCCGGAGAAAAGCGCTCCGCGCAGATCGACAATTTGCAGGCGGTCGGTTGTGAAAAGCAATTTCCCACTGACGCGATCGAACGGCAGTGTTTTACCGAGAAACGTGTAATCCATCCCAGTCGGAGCATCGACCGCGATATCTAACCGCGTGTTTTTCCCACCGCGGAATTGATAGACACCGTTCGCGGTAATGCTTGGCGGCTGCCGAAATCTGTAAGGCGCGACCGTTTTCCAAAGTGTCGGATCAATCCAGAAAATCGCATCCGTCGGACGCAGCGACGATTTGATGTTTGCGACGCGCACCTCATGCTTGGCAAAATCGTAGGTGAAGGTTCCCGTGCCAACGCCCTCGTCGCGTGCGATGCGCAGATTATCGTAGCTCACGGCTCCGTCACCAAAATGAATTTTCGCGCTGACGCTGTTCATCCAGACGCCACGAAAACGCGTTCGCCCGGTCGAAATCGTCCCGTCGCCATGCCAGCTTTCCGGATGTCGATCTTGGCCGCGAATGGCAAGATGTAGGGCGGGCGCGCGGGGAAATTCCCATTCGCCTAAAAACTCGTTCAACTCCGGCGATACCAATGCACGCAAGATCACCGGGCTGATGTTGCTATCGACATTGAGACGAAAATCGTTAGGCGCATCCAAAATCTCGGCTCGGAGCGCGCCGCTATCCTGGCGCAAACGAATATCGTGCAAGAGCGTGCGCTCGCCGTCCCAGGAGAATTCCAGCGCACAATCGGAAAACGGCACCGCTTTGTAAGTCAGCTGACTGACACTGGCGCGACCGATGATCTTCAGCCGCGCGCGGGGATGCTGTTGGCCCAGATCCGCACCGCCCGTCAACTCAATCAATGGCGAGGACACGAAGGTCACGTCTGTGAGCCGGTCGCCGGCGCCGAACGCGTCGAGAAAAGTTTTAAGGTCGAGGGTGCTGCGCACCTGAAAATCAGCTTCTCCTCTTTGCCGGCTCCAACTGGCGCGCCCCACAAAGCTGCCGGCACTGTCCTTCCATTCACACTGCCCGATGTTCAGCGTCTGGTCGCGCCATTCCGCATCGATAAACAAATCGCGCATATGGTAATCGCCGCGCGCCAATTCTTCACCTCGCAACGTCGCTTCGACATGGGCATCTTCGATTTGCGCGAGGTCGCCGCTAAATTTTATTTGCAACGACGGCGGGCTGCGCGGCGAACTGAACTTTTGCAACTCGGCCACCATTCGTTGCAAGATCGACAATCGCTTTTGCCATTCTTCTGGCGAGATTCCACCGGTTGCCTGGTAATTCGCGCGCTTAATCAACTGGCCGCTCGCCGAAATGCCGACTCCGCAAAAAATTCCCTCCGCCTGGCTGACATAAATCTGTTCCGGTGGAAAATAGACGTGGGCGCGCAAATTTCTGAGCAGTGGCCTGTTGGTCATCGCCTCTGCGCTCTTGAGCGGCAGCGTGATCTCGGCGTTTTGAATGTCGAGCGCGTTGAGGAACGGCTGATGATGAATGAGGGCGGCATAATTAATATCGAGCGCAATTTCGCTGACGATGGCGAGCGTCTTCTCCCGATTTCTGTAATCGAAAATGCGAACGTCTTGCGCAATCAAACCGCGGAAAGGATCCAGCGTCAGGCGCCGAATCGAAGCTTCCACGCCTCGCTTGTGCAATTCTTCCACCACGCGAGAGCGCCATTGCCGACCGAAGCCTTTGCGTGCAAGATACCAGCCCCCGCCGATCAACGCGGAAATTGCCAGCACAATTAGCAGCCTCAGCGCACTAACGAGGAGCCGGTGCGAAAAAGGCGATTGTCGATCTTGCGGCCGAGCGACGATTTTCGGCTCTTTGAGAATAGCTGGCATTGATTCGCTGAACCGTTGAAGAGTTGAAGGGTTAAAGCGATTGTCGATGAAACGATGTAACGCTTCAACGTTTCATCGCTTCAATATTTAATGACCATCTCCGATCTCCCCGCCATCAACGCCTCGCTCAATCTTATCAGCACGGTTTTCATTTCCGCCGGCTGGTTCTGGATCCGGCGCAATGTCTGGCAGCGACACGTGCCGTGCATGATCGCGGCGGTCATCTCATCGACCCTGTTTCTGACTGGGTATATCGTTTATCACGTCCACGTCGGGGAGAAATCATCCGGCTATCGCGGATGGCTGGCGGCGATTTACTTTCCCATGTTGGCTTCGCATGTTCTGCTCGCATTCGTGACGCTGCCGCTCGTTATTTTAACACTTATCCCGGTGTTTAGACGCCGATGGGATCGACACCGGCGAATCGGCCGCTGGACGATGCCGATATGGCTTTACGTCTCGATAACCGGCGTGCTCGTCTACCTCATGCTCTACAAATGGTTCCCGCCGCCGAGTGTTGCACTGGGCCGATAGTTGATGTTTGATCACAGGGCGCTGCTTTGCTGCGAAACGAAATATGGTGACGATCGCGACGTTTAACGAACCGGCCAAGGCGAAACAACTTAAACAGCGCTTCCAACAGGCGGGCCTGCACGCCGATATTCACAACGAGCGATATCTCCAGGGAGTCGCCTTCATGTCCAAGCCGCAGGCGAATGCCAAGGTGATGGTAGAGGACAAGGATTTTGAGCGGGCGCAAAGTTTAATGGTTGAGTGGGAGGCGAGCGATCCGGATATCGCCGCGGCGGTTATTCGTTGCCCACAATGCGGCTCCTCGCGCATTGAATATCCACAAATGACTCGCAAATTCATGACACCCGGGCTGGTGGCCGTGCTTTGCGCGCTCAAAATTATTCCCAAGGAGTTTTATTGCGAGGACTGTCATTTCACCTGGACAAACGAAGAAGAGCGCACGATCGGCCGCCTCTGGCATCGCTTTTTTCCCGGAAAAGAATCCGGCGCGACGAGTTAAGCTTATTACCTTGCTTGGGCGCGGACGCCTGCGGGGCTGGAATCGCCGCCGGACATTCATAGAGTACTCGTCTCGTTCTCCGATTCATGAAGTGGCTCTTCGCGTTATTGCTTGCGGTCATCATTTTCGGCGGCGCCGCCTGGTTTGGTTATAATTTTGTCTTCAAACAAGACATCGAGATCCGAAAGGAGCAGCGTGGCGAAATCACACCCGAACCACGCCCGGATCTGAGCCTGCCGGAGTTTCAGGCCGCCGCGCAATTGCGGCAGGAAGGGAAACTGCCGGAAGCGCGCGGGGCACTGACCGCTTTCATTGAAAAGTATCCGACCGGCCCGCACGTCGAGGAAGCCAAGGATCTGCTCGGCGAAGTGAATATCGACATCTTCCTTTCCCGCACTCCTTCTCCGGAGAAAGAAGAATACATCGTCAAGCCGGGCGATGTGCTTCAAAAAATCGCGCACAAAATGAAATCCACGCCCGAGCTCATCATGCGCATGAACAATTTGAGTGGAACGATGCTGCGGATTGGCGAACACCTGCTGATTTCGCATCCCGATTTCGCCATTTTCGTCCAGCGCAAACCGAAACTGCTGGTGTTGCTCGATCGCGGCGTCTTTTTTAAACAGTACCACGTGCGCGAAGAAAAACTCGCGCCGAAACAACCGGCGAAAGTGCAGACCAAAGTCGCCGAAGTAATGGCTTGGAAGGACCGGAAGCGGGTCGGCATTGGCAGTAAGGATTACATCGGCAGCACGCGCTGGATTCGGTTGGCCGCGCCGGCATATATGATTTATTCGCTCCCCGATGACGCACATCCCAATCTGGCACAACCCCCGCCACCGTCCGGCCTTGGGCTGGCCGCGGCCGATGTGGAAGAGCTAAGCAGTCTTGTCAACAACCGGACGCCTGTCACCATTGGCGATTAGCTCCATGGATTCACGCCCGCTCGATTTCGAAAAGCCGATCTTTGAATTGCAACGGCAGTTGCAAGATCTCAGAGATCATTCCGAGGAGCACGATGTCGATCTTGAAGGCGAGATGGAAGCGATCCAAGAGAAGATTCGCAAAACAAGCCGCCAAATTTACGATAACCTGACCGCCTGGCAGCGCGTGCAAATCGCGCGGCATATGCAACGGCCTTTCGCGCTCGATTACATTGAGCGCTGTTTCACCGGCTGGATCGAGTTGCATGGTGATCGCCGTTTTGCTGACGACAAGGCAATGCCAAGCGGTCTGGCCATGCTCGGTCCGCAGCGTTGCGTGGTGATCACGCACCAAAAAGGCCGCAACACGAAAGAAAATGTGATGCGCAATTTCGGTTGCGCGCACCCGGAAGGTTATCGTAAAGCGCTGCGCTTGATGAGGCTGGCCGAGAAATTCTACATGCCGGTCATTTCATTGATCGACACGCCCGGCGCATTTCCCGGTATCGGCTCCGAAGAACGCCACATCTCGGAAGCGATCGCGGTAAATCTGCGCGAGATGATGAGTCTGCGCGTGCCGGTCATCGCAGCCGTCATTGGCGAAGGCGGTTCCGGGGGCGCGCTTGGCATCGGCGTGGCCGATCACGTGCTCATTTTCGAGAATGCATATTATTCTGTGATCAGCCCAGAGGCGTGCTCTGCGATTTTGTGGCGCGACCGGCGTCACGCGCCCGAAGCTGCCGAGGCACTCAAATTGACCGCTCAGGATTTGTTGAAACTGGACGTGGTCGATGAAATCATTCCCGAGCCGGAAGGCGGCGCACATCACGATTATGATACGGCCGCGGCAAATCTCGGTACGGTGTTACGGCAAAATTTGCAGCGTCTGGTAACCTCTCCGATCGAGGATTTGCTTAGGAAACGTTACAAAAAGTTCCGCGCGCTGGGAAATTTCGTCGAGGGGAAAGCGACTAGCTCTTCTGCGCGCTTGTAATTGCGTCATGGGATTGAGGGATTATCGAGCTTGCTGTTATTTTGCAGCGATTTTCTTTGCTGCTTCTCTCACTTGGGCCGGTGACGCTTCGGGATTTAATTTCCATCGCGACACGCTCGCGTTCGCCAACTCCACCGTCTTTGCTTACCAGCAAGGAAAGATTGTTTCGCACAGTAACCCTGACCAGAAGGAAAAAGCGAAGCGTTACACGCGGCGCTGCTTTGTGATGAGCCGCACCGTCGTCCAGTTTTACAAGTTCGCCCAATTTGATCCTCACGCTTCGCCACTGGACGACAAAGAACTGACCAAACGGATCCGCGACGTGACCCGCAAACAACCGTGGCATCCGACATTGCCACCGGAACAACGCATCGTTTTTCCCGGCTACCGCGATTTGCGCGAGATGAGCCAGGCGCGCACTCGACTAATGCAAAAAAATATCGGGCTCGGCTGGACGGCTTATCTGCGGGTCGGCAATTTCCGGATGTTCTATTTGCATAGCAAAAGTTATCAGGAAAAGACGCACGATGAACTCGAGCGTACTCTCGGCCGCGGCGACTTTTTCGTCGCGTTTCTCTCCGATTATCCCATTCTGCATATCAATCACTCCGTGCTGGTTTATGCGCACAAAGCAGCTCGGACAGCGGATGGAATCGATCGTTACCTCTGTTACGATTCAAATCATCCCGACGGGCCGCGCGAGCTGAAGTGGATTCCGGCGAAACGCGCCTTCGACTTTCAAAAAGATCAGGAGTTCGTCGGCGGTTTCGCGCGCGTGTTTCACGTTTACGGGAAATTCCTGCAATGATTTTGATGTTTAAGGTTTGACGTTCGATTTAAGTGCTGGACGTTTTCGGTAATGCCGGAAAATCCCGCGCCGAATCCAAAGCCATCGCCGCCACGGCCAGCTCCGCCGCCGTCGCCCCCACTGCCTCCCGAGCCGCTGCCGCCAAATCCGCCGGTGCCGCCTGTCGGCCGCTAAGATCGACAATTAATTTTGCTGCGCCGGCGGAAACAAGAACCGCAACGCCGGATCGACGCGCGCGCGCCATGCTGCTTCGCTGTGATCAGCGCCTTCAACCTCGAGATAGCTAAGATCGACATCTGGCCTCCAACCTTTTTCGATCAATCGATCGGCCAGCTCGCGCGCCTGTTCCCAACCTAGTTCGGCTGTGCCCGTATCCAGCCAGATTTTTAGAGGCGGTTTCTGTTCGATTGTGTCAACCAGCCGATAAACTGCAAAATCGTCCCACCAAATCGAGGGCGACATCACGATGAGCCGGGTGAACACCTGCGGAAATAAAATTCCCATCGCGAGCGTAACGAGACCGCCGAGCGATGATCCGCCCAGTCCAGTAGATTCCGCTTCGCGTCTCGTCCGATATTTTTTGTCGATGTAGGGCTTGAGTTCTTCCACTAAAAACTGACCGTACACGCGTGCGAGGCCACGACTTCGTTTCGTTCGTTTGGCCTTGGCATCGATCACTCCAGCTGTTGGCGCGTATTCGTGAATTCGGTCCTCGCCCATATTTGCCACCGCCACAATGATGAGCGGCTCGATTGCATGTTTCCGAATCAATCGCTCGGCCGTCTCATCAACGCCCCATTCCACTCCAGCGAATGCGGTCGCGGCATCGAAAACATTCTGCCCGTCATGCATATAAAAAACGGGATAGCGTCTTCTCGGCAACCGGCGGTATCCAGGCGGCAGGTAAACCCACACATCGCGCCGGTTCCCGAGGACCTTGGACGGAAAAGCGCGATGCTGCCTGATGTTACCTGTGAGGGTGTGTTTCGGCATGCAAAACGAGACGCTTCGTTGAAGATGGCGATCTTGTCCAACATTCGCACCTTGTGGTCCAACGAGCCGAGGAAACCCCTCACCTTAATCCTCTCTCTCTGGGAAAGGGAGAGGCGAAAATCCGAGTACTGCTAGTGTGAATTCGTTCGCGGACCGCCGCCACTTCCGCCTCTCCCAGTTTTCGAGGAGAAGATTGGGGTGAAGGACGAGGAGACTCAAAGATTTCTCGACTTCGCCTGCGGCTTCAATCGAAATAACAAGTTAAAATGAACGAACGCTACATCAAATGGTACACGCCCTGGCTCAGCCGCGAGTTTAAAATGCTCGCCTTCGGAAACGGCGGCGGGCTGCCGCTGATTCTGTTGCCGACTTCGTTCGCCCGTTATTATGAGAACAAAGATTTCGGTCTGGTCGGCTCGGTTGCCGGGTACGTCGACAGTGGCAAAATCACCGTTTATTGCCCGGACGCAATTGATCTCGAAAGCTTTTATAACAAATCGATTCATCCGGCCTACCGCATGCGCACCCACAACGCCTACGAAAATGTGATCGTGCACGACGTGTTCGATCTTGCCCGGCGTGAATGCAATTGTCACCGCGTGGCTGTTAGCGGAGCGAGTCTCGGCGCGTATCACGCGGGCAACATCGCGTTTCGCCATCCCGATTTGGTCAGTTATTTCATCAGCTTGAGCGGCTCGTTCGACATCAGCTCGTTCTTCGACGGCTACCACGACGACAACATTTATTTCAACAGCCCGTTCGAATATTTGCCGAACACCACCGACCCGTAGAAATATAACCACATGGGAATCATCATCGGCACCGGCGAATGGGACAACACACGCCACGAATCGTTGCGCCTTTCCGAGATCTTGAATTCAAAAGGCATCCGCCATTTTCTCGACGACCGGAGATGGTGCGGCCACGATTGGAATTATTGGCGCGACATGCTGCCGTACTATTTGTCGATCTTATAGATTGTCATTTCGAGCGGAGCCGAGAAATCTCTTACTATTTGGGCATGTCGCGTGATTACGACTTCTGGATTTACATCATTACAAATCGAAACGATTCGGTTCTTTATATTGGAGTAACGAACAGTTTGTCCCGAAGAACTTGGGAGCATCGTGAAGGAATCGGAGCTGGATTTCCTTCCGATTATCGATGCAAAAAGTTAATCTATTTCGAGCATTATCGGATATTCGCGACGCATCGAGCGAGAAAAACAGCTCAAGAAGTGGTCGCGCTCGAAGAAAATCGCGTTGATCAATCGTCTGAATCCGAGCTGGCTCGATCTTGGCAGCGACGTCTTGCAAGACATATAGTAGTAAGAGATTTGTCGACTCTGCTTCGCGACGCTCGAAATGACAGGAGCCCTGTGCTGCCGAATTCTCGCTAGCGCAGGTTTCGCCTACGCGTCTCTTCTTGTCATATCGAGCGGAGTCGAGACATCTCTTATTATTCGATTCTGGTCATGTCGGTGAAACAAAGCGTTCTGCTGGGCGCGCATATGTCGATCCGTGGCGGCGTGCACATGGCGATCGAGCGCGCCTGCTCGATCAACTGCACCGCCATGCAGATATTCGTAAAGAATAATATGCAATGGTTCGCGCGCCGGCTGGCGCGCCAAGAAATCCGCGCATTCCTCGAACATCAGCAGCGCGGCGAGTTATTGTCCGTCTTTGCGCACGCGAACTATCTCATCAATCTCGCCGCTACGAATCCACAGTTTCATGCAAATTCAATTCGCGCATTGTCGGAAGAGTTAACACGCGCAGACCAACTCGGCCTTCCGTTTCTGGTTTTGCATCCCGGAGCGCATCTTGGCGCGGGTGAAGAAGCTGGACTCGAGAAAATCATCGCTTCCGTCAATGGCATGTTCCGCAAAACTTCCAACATAAGAACGCGGATCGCGCTGGAAACCACCGCCGGGCAAGGCTCATCTCTCGGTTACGCTTTCGAACAGATTGCCTACATCATCGACAATGTTTGCGAGCAGGAGAGGATCTGCGTTTGCCTCGACACAGCGCACGTCTTCGCAGCCGGATATGACATTGGCAGCGAGCCCGCAACGCGAAGAATGTTTCGCGAGTTCGACCGCGTCATTGGCCTTGATCGTCTCGCCGCCATCCATTTGAACGATTCGAAAACTGTGCGCGGCTCGCGCGTGGATCGGCATGAACACATCGGCAAGGGCAAAATCGGTCTGGACGCGTTCCGGCTCATCATGCGCGATCCGCGTTTTCGCAAAATCCCGAAGGTTCTCGAGACGCCGAAAGGTAAGGACCTGCGCGAAGACGTGGAGAACCTGAAGACGCTGCGCGGGCTACTGTAGGCGTTTCGCTCTGCCAAACGCGACGCTGAGGCGATGAAACTCCTCCCTCGGGCCTCCCAGAGGTCGGCGTCTGCATCATCTGATCAGCCGGATCGCGAGCGGATATCGGTAAAGTTTGCCTTCGCTCGCTTGAATCGACGCAATGATGACAAAGATGATGTTAAGAATGTGCAAAAGCCCGAGGATGACAAAGCCGATCAGTACCAAACAAAGAATTGCGGCGATGGCATTATAGATCAACATCGAGATCTGAAAGTTGAGCGATTCCTTACTGTGCGCGTCGATCTCAGGCGCATCGGAGCGTTTGGCCAGCCAAACGATCAGCGGCCCGACAATGTGACCGGCCCACGGTACGAAAAAGCCCGCCAGCGCGGTGGCGTGCGCCAGCACGCACCACGTCCGTATGTTTGACGACGAAGATGTTGATGCTGTCGTCGGTTCCATAATCATCCTTTCATTGCGACGTAGAGCGAGCGTCCCGCCTGCCGGGTCAAAATGCAAGTTCGCCGAGTTCGCGCTTTTCTATTCTTTCACCCGTTCGATATGCGCCCCGAGCTCGCTCAATTTTTCATCGAGATGTTCGTAACCGCGATCGATATGGTAGACGCGACTTACCTCAGTAATCCCGTCCGCTTTTAATCCCGCGAGCACGAGCGCAGCAGATGCGCGCAAATCGCTCGCCATCACCGGTGCGCCAAAAAGACGATCAACGCCTTGAATCACGGCTGTGGCACCTTCCAAATCGACATGCGCACCCATTCGCTTTAGTTCAGCGACGTGCATGTAGCGCTGCGGGAAAATATTTTCCGTGATGACGCTGATTCCACCCGTCGTGGAAAGAAGCGCGCACATTTGCGCCTGCATGTCGGTGGGAAAACCGGGATACGGCTCGGTAATGAGCTCGAGCGGTTTGGCCACCCCGTTGGGCGTTACACTAATCGAGTTATCCGAAGATTCGATCTGAAAGCTGCAATTGCTCAGCGCATTGGTCACAGCTCGAACATGCTCCGGCTCGACTCGCTTGACCGTGATTCCATTTCCGCAAATTGCACCCGCCACGAGAAATGTTCCGGCCTCGATCCGGTCCGGAATGATGTCGTGCTCCGCGCCGTGCAGTTCCTTGACGCCTTCAATGATGATCCGACGCGTTCCCGCGCCTTCGATCTTCGCGCCCATTTTATTTAGAAAATTCGCAAGATCGACAACTTCCGGTTCCTGCGCTGCGCTTTCGATCACGGTGGTTCCTTCGGCCAGCACCGCCGCCATCATCACGTTGTCGGTGCCAAGAACGGTCGGCCCAAATTTCCCGCGCAAATTGATCACGGCGCCGTGCAATTTCGGCGCGAACACTTTTACATTGCCGCCTTCCACACGCACCGCCGCCCCGAGCGCTTCAAAACCTTTTAAATGCAAATCGATCGGCCGATCTCCAATGATGCACCCGCCCGGCAACGAAACCGTCGCTTCTTTGCAACGGCCGAGTAGCGGACCAAGCACGCAAACCGAAGCGCGCATTTTGCGCACGACATCGTAGGGCGCGACCGATTCCACTTTCTCCGCCGTCACGCTTACCGTTCCGCTGGCACGCTCCACTTGCGCGCCGAGGTGGATCAGAATTTGCAGCATGTAATGCGTGTCGCTTAAGTCGGGGACGCGATGGATGATGCATGGCTCGCGCGTGAGTAATGTCGCCGCCAAGATCGGCAGAGCCGAATTTTTCGACCCGCTGATTTTAATCGAACCGCTCAGCGATTGGCCACCGTAGATGCGGATTTTATCCATACCTGGCAAAGAGAAATCGCAGCGTACCTGAATAATCCTTTTTTGACTCGATGTCGTGAAAATTCTTTTGCACGAGAAATTCACGGAGCGGCTCGCTTTGCCCTATACCGATCTCGAGTGCGAGCAAGCCATTCGGTTGTAAATGCGGCGGCGCCTGTTCGATTAAATTACGAATCAATTCGTCGCCGCGTGTGCCGCTAAAGAGCGCAATCGCGGGATCGTGCAAAACTTCGCTCGAAAGTGATTGTCGATCTTGCGGGGAGATGTATGGGAGATTCGCAACGATCAGGTCGAATCTCTCAGAAAGGTTTTCGAGCAAATTGCTTTTGAAAAAATGAACGCGCTCAGTCAGTCCAAGCCGCTCCGCATTGCTCCGCGCGAGGGCGAGCGCATCTTCTGAAATGTCGAGCGCGTAAACCTTGGTCTCTGGGAATTTAGCCGCGAGGGTAAGCGCAATCACTCCGCTACCCGTCCCGATATCGACAATTCTTTCCGCAAGCCGCAATTGGCAAGTTGCAATTAACGATTCGACCAGCTCTTCGGTTTCGGGGCGGGGAACCATCGCCCGCTGGTCGCAAACAAACGTCAGGCCGCAAAATTCTACCGTGCCTAACAAATGCTGGAGCGGCACGCCTTCTCCACGCCGCCTAACGAGGTCGCGCAGCGGCGCGAGCTCTGTTTCTGTTAGCTCCCGCTCGAATTCGAGGTAAAGCTCGATCCGTTTCCGCTCGAGCAGATGCGCCAGCAAATGCTCCGCGTTTAGACGCGCATTGTCGATCTTGCGCTTCTTTAAATAATCGGTGCTCGCTTGCAGCACCCCCAGCACATTCATTTCGTCATTCCGAGCGGAGTCGAGGAATCTCTCTCTCTTTTACGCGTTTCATCCGGAAAACCGGGCCAATGGGGAATACCAGGTTTGCATTTCCGCTTTGTTAAAGGATTCGCGAGCAGATAGCCAACAACTTCAAATAACTCCGAATAAGCTTCCTTTGTTGGCCACAATCTGGGTTTGTCTGCGGTTGTTCGAAGTGTTATCAACAG